>Ga0308175_100000004_pt1 | contig 232474 bp, 247 predicted proteins | sample PhyCR1_3_FD_203893 | JGI IMG/M metagenome (GOLD analysis project Ga0308175, IMG submission 203893) | Soil microbial communities from UC Gill Tract Community Farm, Albany, California, United States - DLSLS.C.R1 | ecosystem: Environmental > Terrestrial > Soil > Agricultural land | place: USA...
TCGGCGGCGCCGCCCGCGGCGACCTCGGGGAAGCCGCCGACCGCGCTCAGCAGCAGCGGCTTGCCGAAGCCGAGCGCCGTGTACAGCACGCCCGACTGGTCGATCTCGCGGTAGGGCAGCACGACGACGTCGGCGCGGCCGAAGAACGCCGGCAGCTCCGCGTCGGCGACGAAGCGCTCGACGAAGCGCACGCCCGGCGGGGCGGCCGCGCGCAGCGGCGCCATGTCGATCTTCGGCAGGCCGACGATCCACAGCTCCGCGCCCTCGATCCCGCGCCACGCCTCCAGCAATACGTCGATCCCCTTGTACGGGCGCATGAGGCCGAAGCAGAGGACGACCGGCGCGTCCACGGCGGCGAGGTCGGGCGGGAGCGGCGCGGCCCCGTCGAAGTGCGTGAACGCGCCGTGCGGGACCACGTGCACGCGCGCCGGGTCGATCCCCAGCTCGTCGCGCAGGCGCGCCGCGCCGTGCCGCGAGTGCACGACGACCGCCTCGACGCGCTCGTACAGGCGCCGCTGCGCGTCGAGCTGGCCCGGCCGCGGCTCGCGCGGCAGCACGTCGTGCGCGGTGAGGACGAGCGGCGGACGGCGGGACGGCGAAAGCGCGATCGGCGGCAGGTGGACGTCGAGCGGCTGCACCGTCAGCCACTGGAGGTGGACCACGTCGGCGCGGCGGGCGGCGCTGCTCGCCTGCCAGCGCAGCATGTCCGGCACGTGCTGGGCCAGCTTCGCCGCCCGCCGCACGCGCGAGCCGGCCGCTCCGGGCGCCCAGCGGTAGAAGCGCTCGTCGACCGCGTAGCCCTCCGCGCGCGGCGCCTCGCCGTAGGCGAAGCGGCTCGTGATCAGCTCGACTCGCGCGCCCGCGCGCACGAGCGCTCCCGCCAGCGCGTGGTCGTACGGCGGCGTGAAGGCCGAGGGGTCGACGAGCTGCACGCTGAGCGGTGAGGAGGCCATCTGCGGCATGATCCCGGACCCGCCCGTCGTCGTCCGCGAGGGGAGCGGTCGCATCCGTCATGAGCGTCGAGGTCTCCTACTGCATCGTCAACACCGAGCAGCGCGTGCTGCTCGAGCGCTGCCTCGACGCGATCGCGCGCGAGCAGGCGGCGCTGCCGTTCGAGACCGAGGTGCTCGTGCTCGACAACGCCTCCCGCGACGGATCGGTCGGGATGGCGAAGGCGCATCCGGTCGTGACGGAGCTGATCCGGCGCGAGCAGCGGCGCGGCAAGGCCGAGAACGACAGCGCGCTGATGCAGCGCGCGCGCGGACGCTACTGCCTGCTGCTCAACGAGGACTCCGAGCTGCTGCCCGGCGCGACCGCCGCGCTCCATGCCGCGATCGCCGACCACCCGGATGTGGGCGCCGCGGGCGCCAAGCTGCTGCGCCCCGACGGCAGGCAGCAGCCGTCGGCGTGGCGCTTCCCGACGCCGGCGACCGCGTTCGCCGGCGCGCTGTTCCTGCACAGGTGGTTCACGGTCGAGAGCACGGGCGCGCACGAGCGCGACGTCGACTGGGCGCAGTCGGCCGCACTGCTGGTGCGGCGCGAGGCCGCGCGGCGGATCGCCTGGATGGATCCGGCCTTCTTCGTCTACTCGGACGAGGTCGACTTCTGCAAGCGGCTGCGGGGCGCCGGCTGGCGCGTGCGGTACGTGCCGCAGGCGGAGGCGATCCACCACGAGCAGCTGTCGACCGGCAACGTGCCGACGCGGCGGATCGTCGAGCTCTCGCGCAACCGCGACCGCTACATGCGCAAGCACCACTCGGCGCTGTCGGCGCTGATCGTGCGCTGGCTGACGGCCTGGACGTACGCAGTGCGGGCGCTCGCCGCGAACGCACTGCCCGGGCACGACCCGGCGCGCTACTGGGAGCACGTGCGCGCGACGCTGCATCCCGAGCGCGGCGAGGGGCTGCGCGAGGCCGCCGCCGATTGGAATCGCGGGACGCGCTTGTGACGTCGCGCGTAGGTCGCCGCTTGCGGTGACCGAAGCGCGAAAGCCGTCACCGCGCGCCGCTACGGCGCTTCATACAAGCCCGCGAACTCGTCCGCGTAGCGGTCGTAGACGACGTTGCGCTTGAGCTTCAGCGTCGGCGTCAGCTCGCCGGCCGCCTGCGTGAGGTCGTGGTCGAGGATGCCGAAGCGCTTGATCTGCTCGATCCGGGCGAAGCGCGCGTTGACCGCCTCGACCTCGGCGTCGAGCAGCTCCTGCACGCGCGGGTCGGCGGCGAGCGCGGCGGGATCGGCGTCGCCGTTGCGCGCGCCGACGTGCTCGGCGAGCGCCGGCAGCTCGTCGGCGTCGAGCGTCAGCAGCGCCACGAGGTAGGGCCGCCGGTCCCCGAACGCGACCGCCTGCGAGACCCAGCGGATCTCGCGCAGCGCCGCCTCCAGGTTGGAGGGCGTGACGTTCTTGCCGCTCGAGGTGATGATGAGGTCCTTCGTGCGGCCGGTGATGCGCAGGTAGCCGCCGTCGTCGAGCGTCCCGAGGTCGCCGGTGCGCAGCCAGCCGTGCTCGTCGAGCGCCTCGCGGGTCGCCAGCTCGTTCTCGTGATAGCCGGGGAAGACGTTGGGCCCGCGCAGCAGCACCTCACCGTCGCCGGCGATCCGCACCTCGACCCCCGGCAGCGGCCGGCCGGCGGTGCCGAGCCGCGTCGCGCCCGGCACGTTGATCGTCGCGGCCGCGCACGTCTCCGTCAGTCCGTAGCCCTCCAGCACCGTGACGCCGCAGGCCTCGAAGAACGCGAGCACCTCGGGTCCGACGGGAGCCGCACCGACGAGCAGCTGCTCGAGCCGGTCGCCGAAGATCTCGCGGACTCTCGCGAGCACGAGCCGGTCGGCGAGCGCGTGCGCCGCGACCAGCGCCGGCGGCGTGCGCTCGCCGGCCTCGGCGCGGCGGCGTGCGGCGGCGCGCCGGCGACCGAGCGCGAGCGCCGCGTCGAAGGCATGCCGCTGCAGCGGACCGCCCCGCTCGACCTCGTCGAGCACGCGCGCGTGGATCTTCTCGAGGATGCGCGGGACGACCGGCAGGTGCGTCGGGCGCAGCGCGGCGACGTCCTCCATGATGCGCCCCGCATCGCCGCCCCAGAAGGCGATCGTGCCGCCGATGTCGAGCGTCACGAGCTGCGCGACACGGGCGAGCGAGTGGGCGAGCGGCAGGAACAGGAAGACGACCGGCCGCTCGCCGAACGGCACCTGCTCGGCATACATCCGAACGGCCGCGAGCCAGTTGCGGTGCGTCAGCACGCAGCCCTTCGGCGGGCCGGTCGTGCCGGACGTGTAGACGATCGTCGCCGGGTCGTCGGGCCGCAGCGCGGCCAGGCGCATGTCGAGCTCGCGCACGTCGCCGCCGGCCCCGCGGGCGCGCAGGTCGGAGAGCGCGAGGACGCCGTCGCGGCGGGCGCCCGTCATGTCGATCGCGTGCTCCAGCGCGGGCAGCTCGGCGCGCACCCGCTCGATCTTCGCGAGCTGCCGGGCGTCCTCGCAGAGGACCGCGCGCGCACCGCTGTGCGCGAGCACATAGCGGCACTCCTCCGCGGAATTGGTCTGGTAGATCGGGACGGTCGTCGCGCCGGAGACCGCGATGCCCGCGTCGGCGAGCGTCCACTCGGGACGCGTGTCCGCCAGCAGCGCGACGCGGTCGCCGGGGGCGATGCCGAGCGCCGCCAGACCCAGCGCGAGCTCGCGCGCGGCGCGGCCGAGCTCGGCGTACGTGACGTCGCCGGCGCCGGGGCGGCGCAATGCCGCCGAGTCCGGCTCGCGCGCGGCGGCCCGCAGGAACAGCTCGGCGAGCGTCGCATGGCTCATGCGCGGACCGCCGGCAGCAGCGCCGCCAGCTCCGCGTCGACGGCACTGACGATCGCCTCCGGCTCGGGTATGAGGCTGGCGTCGACCATGAAGCCGACGGTCACCTGTCCGTCGTAGGAGAAGATCGACACGCTCGTCGAGACGCTGCCGGCGCACGGCGCCCACACGAGCACGCCGCGCAGCTGCGTGCCGGCGAGGTAGACGGGCGCTCTCGGACCCGGAACGTTCGTCAGCACGAGCGAGGCCTTCGCCGAGAAGAGGTCGATCAGCTGCGCCTCGACGGCCGGCGGCGCGGCGCCCATCGCGCCGAGCACGCCGTAGGACACGGGGCCCTCGGGGGAGTCCTTGATCGCCTGCATGCGCTGGTGCGTCTCGTGCAGGCGCTCGACCGGATCGGCCTCCAGCACCGGCAGCGCGAGCAGCACGAGCCCGAAGCGGTTGCCGAGCTCGCGCGGCAGCGGCTGCTCGAGCGGGCGCAGGTTGAAGGGGACCATCGCGTGGAGCTCGGAGGTGACGTCGCCCGCAGGCGATCCGCTCGCGGTCGCCGGAGGGCAAAAGCCGCTTCGTTGCAGCATGAACGTGCGCAGCCCGCCCGCGACCGCGGACACGAGCACGTCGTTGACGGTCGCCTCGTGCATGCGCGCGATCCGTCTCACGTCGGCCAGCGAGACAGGGCTGCACCACGCGACGCGCTCGCCTGGGTGGAGCTCGCCGCGCAGCGGACCGCGGTCGGCCGGCGTCGTGAGCTCCTTCGCGAGCGCCTTCGCGACGCCGGCGGCGCCGCGCGCGAGCTCTCCGACGTGCGACGGCTTGCGCAACGCCTCCAAGCCCTCGTGCACCAGTGCGCCGGCGACGCTGCGGCCGGCGTCGAGCGCCGGCGCGAGCGGGCCGGCCGCGCGCCCGAGCATGCTGCGTGCGCCGTCGTGGTCGTCGAGGTCGATCGGCAGGTCCGGCATGTCCGGGCTCGGGTCGGTCAGCGACAGCATCACGCGCGCGAGCGCGATGCCGTCGGCGATGCAGTGGTGCATGCGCGTGACGATCGCGCCGCCATCGCCGTAGCCGTCGACGATCCAGGCGTGCCACAGCGGCTTGGAGCGGTCGAGCGGACGCGCCATCAAGTCGCCGACGAGCTCCTGCAGCTGGGCGCGGCCGCCGGGCGCCGGCAGCGCGATGTGGTGGACGTGCAGGTCGATGTCGAAGGTCGGATCGTCCTCCCAGTGCGCGCCGCCGAGCGCGCCGCGATCGACGACGCGCTGCGTGAAGCGCGGGAACCGCTCGACGAGCCGTTCTCTGAGGATCGCGCGCAGCGGCTCGGCCGGGATCGGCTGCTCGAACCACAGCACGCTCGTGATCACCATCAGGTTCTCGGGGCGGTCCATCCGCAGCCACGCCGCGTCCGCGTTGGGCATGGGGTGTCGAGCCATGCAGCGACCGTACGCCTGCGGGCCGGCCGCGCCCTCCGGGGAACGTACGGATCAGGATCGGGACGAACGGCTGCGGGCGCGCGCGAGCAGCGTGCGCACGAGCGCGCGCTCCTGCGGGCGGTAGAAGCCGGTGAGGGCGAGGACCGCCGGCAGCGCGAGCGCGAGCAGCCCACGGCTGACGAAGCCGGCGGCGCCGGCAGTCGGCAGCAGCAGCTCGCCGGCGCCGGACAGGCCGCCGAGCACGACTGCGAGCTGCGCGATCCGCTGCCACTCGAAGTCCACGCGGAACAGTCTTCGTGTCAGCAGTCGCATCGCCGTCAGCATCGCCACGTAGGCGCCCGCGAGCGCGAGGCCGGCGCCGGCGATCCCGAGCGGCGGAGTCAGGACGACCAACAGCAGCACGTTGACGGCGAGCCCGACGGCCGCCGCCGGGAAGTTGCGCGTCGTCACCTCGGCGCGGCCGGCGATCACGACGAAGATCACGAACAGGCCGTAGAGCGACCAGCCGAGCGCGAGCCACGGGAGCGCGGTGTGCGCGCCGAAGTAGGCGGGAGCGGCCAGCAGTTTGGTGAACCAGCGGCCGAGCAGCAGCAGGGCGGCGACGACCCAGCCGGTGACGAGCAGGTAGTAGGTGGCGACGAACGCGTAGAAGCGGCTCGCCTCCGCGTCGTCCTTGATCGAGTAGGCCAGCGGCGGCCAGCTGTACTGGAACGCGCGCGCGACGAAGCCGGTGACGCCGGCGAGCTTGACGGCGATCGAGTAGACGCCGGCGGTCGCGGCGCCGTAGCGGTGGAAGAGGTAGTAGCGGTCGACGAGGTTGAGCGCGTAGACGGACGCGTCGGCGGGGACGGTTGGCAGGCCGAACCCGAGCAGGCGGCGGAGCGGGTGGAGGCCGGGGTGGTCGGCGCCGCCGCGGCGCGGCCTGAGGCGATCGGCCATCGAGGCCCACAACGCGAGCAGCACGACGGTCGAGGCGCCGTAGTTGCCGAGCAGCAGGCCGCGCGCCTGCTGGTCCTTCACGACGACCAGGAAGACCGTCAGCGAGATCGTCAGCAGGACGTTCGCGAGCGTGGTGACCACGTACGCGCGCACGCGCTCGTCCACGCGCAGCAAGGACATCGCCAGCTCGAGGTTCGTGAACGTCCACAGGCCGAGCACGGCGATGCGAAAGACGCCGGGGTCGTGGCGGTCGAGGATCAGCTGCGAGAGCGGGCCGGCGAAGACCAGCAGCGGGATCGCGGCGAGCGTGGTCGCGACGACCAGGAAGCCGGTCGCGCGGCGCGCCAGCGCGTCCCGGCGCGCGCGGTCCTCGTCGGCATAGTGGTAGCGCACGAGCGCCTCGCCGATCCCGAAGCGGATCAGGATGCTGACGAGTACGATCGCCGTCATCAGCAGCTCGGCGACGCCGTACTGGGACGGGTGGACGTGCCGCGTGTAGATCGGCAGCAGCGCGACCGCGAAGACCTTCGAGACGACGTCGCCGACCTGATAGGCCGCGGTCGTCTTCAGCAGCCGCTGGAGGAGGGCGTGCATGCGCGCGGGACGGTACCCGTCGGCGCGGGTGGCTGGCACGGCGCTGCCACAATGGGGATGTGGAGTCGTTGAAGGGAAAGCTGCTGCTGGCCTCGCCGACGCTCGAGGATCCGAACTTCGTGCGGACGGTCGTGCTCGTCGCCGAGCACAACGAGGACGGTGCGATGGGGCTCGTGCTGAACCGGCCGGCCGACGTGACGGTCGGCGAGAGCGCGCCGGAGCTCGAGGAGCTCGTCGACAGCGACGAGCCGATCTACGTCGGCGGTCCGGTGCAGCCGACCGCGGTGATCGTGCTTGCCGCCTTCACCGACCCGGCCGCCGCCGGGCTGATGATCAGCGACGACGTCGGCTTTCTGTCCGCGCAGCTCGATCTTGCCGAGTCGGCGGCGGTCACGAACCGCACGCGGATCTTCGCCGGCCACGCCGGCTGGGGGCCCGGTCAGCTCGACGAGGAGATGGCGCGGGAAGACTGGATCGTCGAGACGCCGCGCCCCGACGAGCTGTTCGCGTCCGATCCCGAGGCACTGTGGAGTCGGGTCCTCACACGCAAGGGCGGCACGTTCGCGCTCGTCGCGCGGATGCCGCTCGATCCCAGCCTCAACTGATCACTGCATGTCTGCGTCCCCTATGGGGTCGCAAAGATGCAGTGATCCCGGCTACGGCCGAGCGAGCAAGGTCAAGATCCGGCGCACCAATGCGTCCGCATCGGGGTCGCCGGCCTGCGCGTTTGCGACCAGCTGCGGCAGGCCGGTGTGGATCGCGAAGCCGCTGCCGAGCGTCCAGGCGGCGATCACGGGGACGCCGGCCTCGACGCCGGCCTGCCCGTCGAGTCTCGCGCCCGGCATCACGCCGGCGAGCGTCTCGTAGGACTCGTAACCGGAAAACGCACCGCTCGTGCCCTCGAACAGGCCGAGCGTGCCTTCCTCGTACGTCGTGATCGTCGCCGGCGCATCCGCGCCGACACGCGCGAGCGGCTGGCGCGGGCGCGCGCCGAGCGCGTCGGTCGGCTGCGGCGCCGAGGGCGCGCGCAGCGTCCCGCCGTCGAGCCGCACCGTGCGACGCAGCGCATCGACGCCGGGCGACCACACGTGCCCGCCGTCGTGCACCCAGCGGCGCAGCTTGTCCCGCGTCTGCGGGGTGATCCAGCGCGGGTCGCCCGCCAGCACGACGCCGCGGTGCGTGCCGAGCGGCGGGCCCGCTCCGTCGGCGAGCGCCGCATCCGTCGTGAGGTCGTAGCGGTACAGGTTGTCGTCGAGGAAGCGCAGCAGCGCGCCCTCGCCCTGCGCGAAGCCGCCCGGCATGCCGTGCGCGAGCGGCCGCGTGAGCAGCGCGCTCGCGCGCGGACCGGCGTCGAGCACGTTCGGCATCCCGTCGCCGTCGTCGTCGATCGGATTGCGGCCCTGCCACGTGAGCGCCGGCAGCACGACGAGCAGCGCGCGCGGCTTCGTCGGGCGCACGACGATCGGGACAGTCGTGCGATAGCCGCCGTGACGCGTGGCGAGCGTCAGCTCGTACACGCCGGACTGGCCGCGCGGCGTGCGGACACGCAGCCGCGCGCCGCTGTCGCGGCCGTGCGCGACCAGCTTCGGATCGCCGAGGCGGCGCAGCGCCCAGTCGTATGCGCGCCCGCGCGCATCGACGAACACGACCGCGATCTTGCCGGCGTCGACCGGCGTGAGCGGCGGTGAGGCGACAAGGCGACGGACTGTGACGCCGGCATGGCCGCCGACCACGTCCGCGGGGGGGAGCCGGCGCGGGAACGTCCCGACGTTGCCCGAACGGTCTGCGGCAAGCAGGCCCATCAGATACGTGCCGGCCGGCGCCGGCCGACCGCCGAGCGTGCCGTCCCAGGCGACGGTGCGCGCGCCGAACCCGACGTGCAGCTGCCCGACCCGCCGCGGCGGCGAGACGTCGGTGCGGTAGATCAGCACGCGCGCGCTGCGGCCCTCGAGCCCCGCCAGGTGGATCGTCACCGCGTGGACGCCGCGCTGCGGCAGGAACGCCGGTCCGTCGCGGCGCGGCGAGACGTCCGTCACGCGCGGGCGCGGCGGGCGCGTGTCGACCTCGATCGGCTGCGCCAGGTCGATCGTCCGCCCCTGGTGAATCAGCGCGACGCGCACTCTGTAGGCGCCGTCGCGCGCGACAAGCCCGTCGTCGCCGCGGCCGTTCCAGAACAGCACGAGGCGCTTGCGCTTGCGCAGGAAGCGGCCGTCGACGAGCCGCCGCACGATGCGCCCCTCGTCGTCGACGATCGAGACGCTCACGTTGTCGCCGTTGACGATCCAGAACGACAGGCGCGCTCTCGTGACGCGCGCGTCCGGGGTCGGCGAGAAGACGCTGAAGATGTGCGGGCGCACGACCAGCGGCGGGGAGCTCTTGAGCTTCTGCGTGACGACGAAGGCGCCGAGCGTCGCCAGTACGAGCACGGCGAAGGCGACGCGGGCCAGGCGCGTCATCGCAGCACCGCCTGCTCGACCGGCACGAGCGCGACGTTCGGAATCTCGTAGGTGTGGAAGGCGGCAAGGCCGCGCGGGTCGTGCGCGCACAGCATCGTGCGGATCGAGCCGCCGTGGCAGACGACGAGCGCCGGCTGCGCCCCCTCGATCGAGGAGATCTCGCGCAGCGACGCGAGCACACGACTTTGCTGCTGCGCCAGCGTCTCGCCGCCCGGGAAGTGGAAGCCGATCTCCGCGTTCGGCGACCGCCATGCGGCGTAGCGCTCAGGGTCGCGCGCCGCGATCTCGTCGAACAGGAAGCCCTCCCACTCGCCGCGCCAGCCCTCGCGCAGGCGCGCGTCGAGCCGCGGCGCGAGGCCGATGCGCTGGCCGACGATCTCCGCCGTCTCGCGCGCGCGGGACAGGTCGCTGGACCACAGCGACGCGATCGGCGGATCCAAAGCCGCCACCCGCTCGGCGAGCTCGCGCGCCTGCGCGCGGCCGCGCTCGTTCAGCGGCGTGTCGCGCTGGCCCTGGAAGCGCAGCGGCGGGACGTTGTCGTCGGTCTCGCCGTGGCGGGCGAGCAGGATCATGCCGCCGGCGATGGGGGTGGGATGGCGGGAACCGTGTCCGCCCGCAAGCCGAGCCGCAGCGTCTCCAGCGACAGCACGTCGCGCGGCGCGATGTTGCCGAGGTTGACCTCGTGGCCGAAGCGCTGCAGGAACCACACCTGCTGTTCCTTGCGCGGCGCCTCGAACAGCAGCCGCTCGACGGGGATCGCGTGCGCGATCTCGTCGATCAGGCCCATCCGCACCTCGCCGTCGGCGCGGTAGATCCCGGCGGTGCCGCTCTCGCGCGCCTCGGCGATCACCTTCCACGCGCCGGCCGCGAGCTCCGACTCGATCTGCTCGACCCACACGTACGGGGCCATGATGTGGGCCGCGTCCTTGCTGCCGACCTCTGACAGGACGGTGAAGCCCTCCGCCGCGAGCCGCTCGATCAACGCGAGCTTGCGCTCGTGCGGCAGCTCGATCGCGCCGTCGGAGATCTCGACGTGCGTCAGCCCGAGCTCGCGCAGCCAGGCGACGAGCTCGTCGACTCTGTCCTGCGCGATCGCCAGCTCGGTGAGCGTGCCGCCGAGCACCACCGGGATCCCGTGTGCGCGATACGCGGCGAGCTTCGCGTCGAGGTTCTCGGTCACGACAGCCGTTCCCCAGCCGAGCTTGACGAGGTCGACCGCGGCGCCGGCGACCTCGATCAACGACTCGACCTCCGCGACCGACAGGCCGCTGTCGAGCACGTGCGTGATGCCCTGCTCGCGCGGCTTCGTGCTGCGCTGCGGGAGGTCGAGGAAGGGCGGGGTCACCGGAGGGTGCGGTTACTGCCGGTCGGCGCCGACCGTGACGACGACGGTCGCGGTGCAGGTGCCGCCCTGCCCGCACGCCTGCTCGGTGTCCGCGTCGATCGGCTGGACCGCGTCGGACGGGACGTTCAGCGCCTTCGCGACCTCCTGCGCCTCGCGCTCGCGGCCGCCGAAGTAGGAGACGACCGTCACCGAGCGCTGCTGGTCGGAGGCGTTGGTGACGGTGCCCTGGACGAAGCCGTCGGCGACGAGGTTGGAGGCGAGCGTCTGCGCGAGCCCCGGTGTGGTCGTGCCGTTGAGCACCGCCACGGTGATTCTGTCGTGCGCCGGTGCGGCGGCGGGCGTCGTGCTGGACCCGCCGCTCGTCTGCTGCGCGGGAGTGCCGTTCGACGTCGAGGGCGCCGACGACGGCGAGTCGGAGCCGCCGCCGACGAACGCGATCAGGGCGATCGCGACGACCGCGGCGGCGGCAAGTGCGGCGAGCAGCAGGATCAGGCGCCGGCCGTGGGGTGCAGCGGCGGAGCCGTTCCCACCGCCGGCGGCACGCGGGGTCGCGGTGGCGGGACCGCGGGCCCGCAGCGGAGCGGCAGGGACCGGACGGCCGCCGGGACGCGCAGCCGCCGGCGGACGCGCAGGCCCGCGCGGCGGGACGCGTCTGCCGGCGCCCGGACGCGCGGGCGGCGCAGGCCGACGCACGGGCGGTGCCGGCGGGAAGGTGTCGCTGTGGCCGTTCGTGGCGGCTGGCGGGGCCGGCGCGGGCGCCGGGGTGGGCGGTCCAGCCGGCGGCGTCGGATGGACCGGTCCCTGCGCGGCCGCCGTGGCGGGCGCGGGAGCCGCTCTGAGCGGGGCGGCAGCGGCAGACGCGGCTGCCGCGGGGATCGCTGCCGACGGCGGCGGCGGCGGAGCGGGCGGGGCCGGCGCGGGCGTCGAGACGCCGGTCGCCGGTGCGGCAGCCGGTCCGGAGACCTCCGCCGGCGCCGCCCCTGGCGGCTGCTTCGGCAGCGGGATGAACGCGGTCGCGGAACCGAGCGCGGGACCGCCGACGCCGGACGCCGCGGCAGGCAGGAGCGGCAGCCGCGTCGGCGAGCTCGTCCGCGCGAGCGCCGGCGACCCGGTCCCACCCGCCCGCGGTCTCACGGGCGCCGGCCGCTGCGCGGCGCTCGGCGCCATCGTGCGCTGCGGCGCGCTCGCGCGGCGCGCCAGCTCCAGCGCGGCGGCCAGTCGTCTCTCCAGCTCCCCGATCCGGTCGTGCGTCTGCGCGCCCCACTCGCGCAGCCGCTTCAGCTCGCGCGCCTGCGCGAACAGCAGCAGCGCGAACAGCGCGAGGCCGATCGCCGCGGCGAAGCCGACATACGTGCCGACCTTGTCGATGAAGTCGTGGACTGAGAGAGCGAAGATCACGGCCAGGGGGAAGCCGTCGCGGGTTACGCGTCCGACGAGGGTACTTGGGAGATCGGACCCGCGGTCCGATCGCCGGCAGGCGTCATCCGCACGGCCGACAGCTCGCTCACCTTCGCGGCCAGCGCGGCCGCGTCGTCCTCGAGCACGAACAGGTTGATCTGGTCGAACGTCCGCTCGACCCACGCGGGGTCCAGGCGCGGATGGTCGGCGCGCAGGATCTTCTCGGCCGGCGTCGGCTGCGGACGCTCGTAGGGGTTGAACAGCTCCTCGTGCAGCTTCTCGCCGGGCTTGGCGCCGACCACCTCGATCGCGATGTCCTTGTCGGGCTCGAAGCCCGACAGGCGGATCATCGCCTTCGCGAGGTCGACGATCTTCACCGGCTCGCCCATCTCCAGCACGAACACGTCGCCGGAGCGCTCGCTCAGCGAGCCGGAGCGGATGATCAGCTGGACCGCCTCCGGGATCGTCATGAAGTAGCGCTGCATGCGCGCGTCGGTCACCGTCACCGGTCCGCCGGCGGCGATCTGGCGGCGGAAGATCGGCACGACGGACCCGGAGGAGCCGAGCACGTTGCCGAAGCGGACCGTCGCGAAGCGCGTCTGCGGATGGCGTTCGGCTGCGGCTTCGACGGCCCACTCGGCGAGCGCCTTCGAGGCGCCCATCACGGTCGCGGGCGAGACCGCCTTGTCGGTCGAGACGAGCACGAAGGTTCTGACGCCGGCCTCGCCGGCGATGCGCGCGACGAGCCGCGTCGCGAGCGCGTTGTTGCGGACCGCCTCGACGGGGTTCAGCTCCATCATCCCGACGTGCTTGTAGGCGGCGGCGTGGAAGACGATCGCCGGCCGGTGCTCGGCGAACACCTCGCGCATGCGCTCCGCCTCCTTGCAGTCGGCCAGCACCGGGACGGCGGTGCGGACGTGGCGCTCGTCCTCCAGCTCGCGCACGATCTCGAACAGGTTGTCCTCGGCGTGGTCGACGAGCACGAGCTTGCGCGGGCCCACGCGCGCGATCTGGCGGCACAGCTCGCCGCCGATCGAACCGCCGGCGCCGGTCACGAGCACGACCTGGTTGGCGAGGTAGGCGCCGACGCGGTCGAGCTCCATGCGGACGGGCTCGCGGCCGAGCACGTCCTCGACCTGCAGCTCGCGCAGCTGGCGCATGACTCTGATGCCGCCGTTGCCGTTCGTGCCGTCCTGCAGCAGCTCGAAGACGGTCGGCAGCGTGCGGACCGGAATCCCGCGCGCGCGGCAGGCGGCGACGATGCGCCCGCGCAGCGTGCCGGGAGCGGACGGGATCGCGACGATCACCTCGTCGGGCTCGGCGGTGTCGAGCACGCGCGCGAGGTCCTCGTCGGAGGTCGTGCCGAGGACCTTGAGGTGGTGCTCGTCCTTCATCCCGCGCTTGCGCGGGTCGTCGTCGAGGAAGCCGATCGGGCGCAGGCCGAGGTCGGGGTTGCGCACGAGCTCGCGCACGACGAGGCGGCCGCCGTCGCCGCCGCCGACGATCAGGACCGTGCGCGCGCCCTTCGCCGAGCGGAAGCCGCGCGCCCGGCCCTCGAACGCGAGGTGGGTGAGGAAGCGCACGCCGGCGGTCAGGAAGAGCGTCAAGAGGACCCACATCGCCGCGACGCCGGTCGGCATCCCGACGGCGAAGTGCACGCCGTTGCGCCCCGGGACCTCGACCGGGTGCGCGATCGCGATCAGCCCGACGACGAGCACCGCCGAGACGACGACCGCGCGCAGCAGCGTCTCGTAGTCGCGCTGCCCGACGTAGGTCCAGAGCCGCTGGTAGAGCCCGAAGGCGGCGAACACGAAGATGCACAGCGCGACGACCCACAGGATCGTGTCGTCGCGCAGCAGGTCGTACCGGCGGGGGATGCCGTTGTCGAAGCGCAGCTCGAACGCGAGCATGTACGCGAGGGCGACGAGCCCACCGTCCACGATCAGCTGCACGAGGGAGTGGCGGTGAACCGGAAACGCCCCGGAGCGGTACCACCGGCGCATTGCGCAGAGTCTACGGGGCGCGAGCGGCTACGCCGAGAGGGGGGCGCACAGCAGCCGCGTGAAGTCGCGCGGGTCGCGGCGGATGCGGTCGGCGGCGGCGCCCGGCTGAGCGGCGCGCTTGGCGACGACGACGTCGCTCGGATCGCGCAGCAGCCGCAACCGACCCTCGGCGATCAGCTGCTCGTCGACCGCGCCGAGTCTGCCCTCGAAGGAGCTGAAGACCGGCGTGCCGAGCGCGACGGCCTCGCGGTTCATCGTGCCGCCGGCGCTGATCACGAGATCCGCGTAGGCGATCAGCGACTGCGCGTCGATCGCGCGCTCGGGGATCGTGAACCCGCCGGCCGCGCTCAGCTCCGCGCGCTGCTCCGGCGTGCGCGGCAGCACCACCGCCTGCGCGCCCTCGTCGCGCAGCTTCGCCAGCACGGCGCCGAACGTGTCGTGCTCGAAGCGGTGGTAGAGCGACACCGCCGGCGGCGTGCGCACGACGACGATCGGCTGCGCGGGATCGAGCCGCAGCTCGTCGAGCACCGCCGCGTCCGGCTCGAAGTCGGCGAGGTAGTACTCCTCCTTCAGGCCCGCGTACCGCTGGAGCTTCTTCGTCGCGCCGTAGCGCGCGAGCCGCTGCGGCGGGATCGCCTGCGGCACGACGACCGCCTGCGCGAGACGGCAGTTGACCGTGTGCTGGACCGTCGCCCACTCGTAGTCGAACGTCGTGGAGCAGGGGATCCGCAGCAGCGCGGCGGCGACCGTCACGTCGTTGGAGCCGTGGCCGAGCGCGAGGTCGAACGGGCCGGAGCGGCGCGCCCAGCGCACGAGCGCGCCGGAGCGCTGCACGAGCCCGAGCCCCTTCGCGGCGAGCCGGCCCCCGCGGTGATGGCCGATCGGCGTGTGCTCGATCCCGAACCGCTCGCACAGCGCAAGCGTCTGCGCGAAGTCGCGCGCGGTCACCTGAACCTCGTGCCCGTCGGCGCGCAGCACGTCGATCACCGGCCGCATGACGAGCACGTGTGGGGAGTTGGTGAGGTCGATCCAGACGCGCATCACGCGAGCGCGGCACGGACGGCGGCGGCGACCGCGTCGGCGGCGGCGCGGTCGAGCAGCGGATTCATCGGGATCGCGAGGTGCGTGCGGGCCAGCTCGTCCGTCACCGGCAGCGACAGGTCGGCCGGCACCCACGGCGCAAGCGCGGCCTGGCGGTGCAGCGGCGTGCGGTAGTAGCCGCGCGCTCCGACGCCGGCCGCGCCGAGTGCGCGCTCCAGTTCCACGGCACGCTCGTGGCGCACGACGAACAGGTGCCACGCCGGCACCGCGCCCGCGACCGGCAGCGGCAGCGCGACCAGCTCGCCGAGCCCGGCGTCGGCATAGCGGCCGCCGGCCGCCCGCCGTCCCTCCGCCCAGTCGTCGAGATGCGGCAGCAGCACGCGCAGGATCGCCGCCTGCAGCTCGTCGAGCCGCGAGTTCCAGCCGATCCGCTCGTAGTCGACCTTGTCGCGCGAGCCGTGGAAGCGCAGCACGCGCGCGGCGTCGGCGAGCGCGTCGTCGTCGGTCGCGATCGCGCCGCCGTCGCCGAAGCAGCCGAGGTTCTTCGAGGGGAAGAACGAGAACGTCGCGACGTCGCCGAGCGAGCCGGCCGCTCGCTCGCCCAACCGCGCCCCCGCCGCCTGCGCCGCGTCCTCCAGCACCGGCACGCCGAGCGCCCGGATCTCCGGAATCGGCGCGACGTTGCCGAACAGGTCGACCGCGACCACCGCCTTCGTGCGCGGCGTCAGCGCCGCACGCACCGTCTCGGCCGTCACGCACATCGTGTCCGGATCGACGTCGCAGAAGACCGGCGTCGCGCCGGTCGGCGGGATCGCCTCCGCCGACGCGTAGAAGGTGAACGACGGCACGACGACCTCGTCGCCCGGACCGACGCCGAGCGCCTGCAGCGCGAGCGTGATCGCGTCCGTGCCGTTCGCGACGGAGACGACGTGCCGCACGCCGAGGTAGCGCGCGAACTCCTGCTCGAAGGCCTCGACCTCGGGCCCGAGGATGTAGACGCCGCCGTCGAGCACGCGCGCGATCGCCGCGTCGAGCTCGGCGCGCAGCGGCGCGACCGGGGACGCCGTGTCGAACAGGGGGATGGCCATGGCGCGCGGGGAACCCTAAACGGTAGGTGGGCGGCGGGCGGGCGGGCATCGTTACTCTTCTCCGGTGCTCGTCCTCGCCTCGATCACCGAGTCGCTCGCGAACTTCGCGACCGACCTCGTCGACAAGATCGGCCTCGCCGGCGTCTTCGTCCTGATGACGCTCGAGAGCGCGTGCATCCCGATCCCGTCCGAGGCGACGATGCTGTTCGCCGGCTTCAACGTCGCCAGAGGCGAGTACTCGCTGATCGTCGCGACGCTCGTCGGCGCGAGCGCGAACCTCGTCGGCTCGTGGATCGCGTACGGCGTCGGCTACTTCGGCCGCATCGAGCTCGTCGAGCGCCACGGCAGAAAGCTGCACATCTCGCCGAGGAACCTCGCGACGGCCGACCGCTGGTTCGCCGAGCACGGCGAGGCGACCGTCTTCTTCACGCGCATGATGCCGATCGTCCGCACGTTCATCTCGCTGCCGGCCGGCGTCGCGCGCATGAACTTCCTGCGCTTCTCGGTCTTCACCTTCCTCGGCTGCCTGCCGTGGGTGTTCGCGCTCACGCTGATCGGCAAGGAGGCGGGCGCGAAGTGGGAGGACTGGAAGGACCGGCTGCACTACCTGGACTACGCGTTCGCGGCGCTGATCGTCGCGGCCGTCGTCTACTACGTCGTGCGCTGGCGGCGCAACCGCGCCGCGAACCGCGTCGCGGCGTGAGTCGGCCCGCGCTGCCGCTGCGCGAGGCGCTCGCGCTGGGCGTGCTGCACGGCCCGGCCGAGCTGCTGCCGATCTCCTCCTCCGGCCATGTCGCGCTCGTGCCGTGGCTCGGCGGCTGGCGCTACCGCGAGCTCGACGGCGAGCTGCGCAAGGCGTTCGAGGTCGCGCTGCACGCCGGCACCGCCGCCGCGCTGCTGATCGGGCTTCGCGACGAGGTCGGCGAGACGGCGCGCGGGCTCGACCAACGGCGGCTCATGCTGCTGGTGCTGTCGTTCGCGCCGGCGGGAGCGCTCGCGTTCGCCTTCGAGCGGCCGATCGAGCGCCGCCTCGGCACGCCCGCCACCACGGCCGCCGGCCTCGTGCTCGGCGCGCTCGCGATGGCGGGCGCCGACCGCCTGCCGCAGCGGCGCACGCGCGAGTCCGCCGAATGGAAGGACGGCCTCGCTCTGGGGATCGGGCAGGCGTGCGCGCTCGTGCCGGGCGTCTCGCGCAACGGCGCGACGCTCGCCGCCGCGCGCTGGCGGCGCTTCACGCGGGAGGACGCGAACGTGCTCTCACGCCACGCGGCGTTGCCGCTGATCCTCGCCGCGACCGGCCTCAAGGGCTGGCGGCTGTGGAGACGCGGCCTGCCGCGCGACGTGCACGCCGCGTTCGCCCTCGGCACGGCGGCGTCGTTCGCCTCGACGCTCGGCTCCACATGGCTGATCAAGCAGGTCGAGCGCGACCGCTCGCTGATGCCCTACGCCGCATACCGGCTCGGTCTCGCCGCGCTCGTGGTGCGGCGACTCAAGCGCAGCCGCTGAGGCGTCGATCACCTGGGCAGAATGCCTGCCCGTGCCGACACCTCCCGGCCTCAGCTCGTCCTGCGCGGCGAGCACGGCGGCCTGCACTCGCTCGCGCACGTCAACGACGGCCTGGGCGCGGCGCTCGCGCGGCGCGGCTACGAGCTCGCCAAGCGCGAGCCGCGCAGCGGCCAGCTGCCGCTGGAGGCGCCGACGATCACGCACTGCTGGCCGCCGGACTTCGCGCCGGGCAGCGAAGGACCGACGATCGCGATCCTGCCGTGGGAGGTCGGCGCCCCGCCGCGCGCGTGGGTGCAGCAGGTGCGCGAGCGCGTCGATCGGATCTGGGTTCCCAGCGCGTACGTGCGCGACGGCTACGTGACGAGCGGCATGCCGCCGGGGATCGTCGACGTGGTCCCGAACGGCGTCGACCTGGAGCGCTTCACGCCGGACGGTCCGGCGCGCGAGCTGCACGCCGGCGCGCGAGCTGGCTGCACGTTCCTGTTCGTCGGCGGGACGATCTGGCGCAAGGGGATCGACGTGCTGCTGGCCGCGTGGGCGCGCGCGTTCGGGCCCGGCGACGACGTGCGGCTGGTCGTCAAGGACTTCGGCGTCTCCAGCACCTACAAGGGCCAGACCGCCGGCGGCGACGTGCGGGCGCTCGCCGCCCGCGACGACGTCGCGCCCGTGACCTACGTGACCGAGCAGCTCGCTCCCGCCGAGCTGCCGGCGCTCTACCGCGCAGCCGACGCGGTCGTGCTGCCCTATCGCGCCGAGGGCTTCTGCCTGCCGGCGCTCGAGGCGATGGCCTGCGGCGTGCCGGTGATCCACACCGCCGCCGGGCCGACGGGCGAGTTCTGCCCGCCTGACGCCGGCTGGCCGCTGCGCTCGCGCCGTACGCAGTTCGAGGCGCGCACGTACATCGGACCGACGGCCGGACCGGCCTGCGCGCTGGAGGTCGATCCCGACGAGCTCGCGGCCGCGCTGCGCAGCGCCGCGGCGGCCGGCCCCGAGGGTCGCGCAGGTCGAGGAGCGCACGCCCGTCGCGCCGCCGAGCGGATGAGCTGGGATCGCGCGGCCGAGATCGCCGACCGCCGCCTGCTCGAGCTGGCGCGCAACGCGCCGCCGCGGTGGGCGCGCGCCGTGGTGCCGCCACAGCTGGACGCGCGCGGCACGACCGTCCTCTACGCGCCCGACTGGGCGCATCCGCAGACCTGGGAGCCGGTGCTGCGCGCATGGGCCGCGACGCTGTCGTCCGTCGACGACGCGACGCTCGTGCTCGTCGCTCCCGAGGGCGAGCGCGAGGCGCTGGCACCCGCGGCGACCGCCGCGCTGGAGGCGAGCGGGCGCCCAGCCGACGCGCTGCCCGACGTGCTGCTCGACGATCCCCCGGCCGACCGGATCGACGGCCTCGTCGCGCGCTGCGACGCGGTGCTGCTCGACGCCGCCGCGCATCCGGCGGCCCCGGGGGCGGCCGATGCGGCGCATGAGCTGCTGACGCGCCGCGCGCTGCGCACCCTGGCAGCGGAGCCGCCGGCGCTGGCGGCGTTCGCGGCACAGCTGCGCGGCCAGGCGCGCGCCGCGGCCCAGCGCCCGCTCGCGGCCTGAGCGACCCGACCCGTCAGTCGCCTTCCGCACGGTCGGTGGCGAGCCGCGAGCGCTCCGACCGAAGGGGGACGGCCGGAGCGCCCATCATGCCCTCGCCGTCGGAGTGGGGGATCTGCGGCGAGGGAGCAGAGACGCAGAGCCGGCTGCGGAGAATCCCCTGCCGTACAGCGTCTCGGCATTGAGAATAGCCGATAATCAACCTGACTGGTGGGATTTTCCACCACGATCGTGGCTGGTATGGCGATGATCGGTGGGGCAGGGTCCCGACCTCATGCCCGATCCCGATCCCCGACTGGTCGCCCTCGGGCGTGCACTGCGCAAGGCGCGCCGCGAACGCGATCTGTCGCAGGAGGCCGTCGCGCGGCGCGCAGGCATGCACCCGAACCACGTCGGCACGATCGAACGCGGCACGAAGGACCTGCGCGCGACGACGCTGCTGCGGCTGATCGAGGCGCTCGAGATGCCGCCGGCCGAGCTGTTCGTCGACTACGAGGCGTCGTCCGAAGCGCGCAAGCGTCACTCCGCCGGCAGCTGACGCTTGAGCACCTTGCCCGTCGGATTGCGCGGGACCGCGTCGAGAAAGACGATCTCGCGCGGGAGCTTGTAGCGGGCAAGGCGCTCGCGCAGGTAGGCGGTCAGCTCCTCCTCGGTCACCGGCTCGCCGTCGCTCCGACGCACCGCGAACGCGCGCAGCCGCTGCCCGAAGTCGGGGTCGGCCACGCCGACGACGGCCGCGTCGGCGAGGCGCGGGTGGCCGGCGAGCGCGTCCTCGACCTCCTGCGGGTACACGTTCTCGCCCCCGGACAGGATCATGTCGTCCTCGCGCCCGTCGACGAACAGGCGCCCGGCCGCGTCGAAGTGGCCGACGTCGCCGATCGACATCAGGCCGTTGACGATCTCGCGCGAGCCGCCGCCGGCGTAGCCGTCGAACACGAGCCGGCTGCCGACGAACACGCGGCCGACCTCGCCCGGCGCCAGCTCGCGGCCGTCGCCGCCCAGGACCTTCAGCGTCGTGCCGCGCGGCGGCCGGCCGACCGTGCCGGGCGCGGCGCGCAGGTCCGCGGGCCCCGCCCATGACGCGAAGCCGGTCTCGGTCGAGCCGTAGAGGTTGAACAGCACGTCGCCGAACGCGTCCATGAAGGCGCTCGCCACGTCGGGCGCGAGCGGCGCGCCCGCGGAGGCGGCAGCGCGCAGCGTGCTCGTGTCACGCCTCGCGCGCTCGGAATCCGCCAGCGCGAGCATGCGCTGCAACATGACCGGCACGCCGACGAGATGCGTCACGCGGTGGCGCTCGATCGCGTCGAGCGCCCACTGCGGGTCGAAGCGGCGCCGCAGCACGGCCGGCGCGCCGACGAACAGCGCGAGGCCGAGGAACGCGAGGCCGAAGCCGTGGAAGACCGGCGGGCCGATCACGATCGGCCCGCCGGCGCGCGGCCGCAGCTGCTCGAGCAGCGTCGTGAGCGGGCCGAGCGCGGCCGCGGCCGACGGCTCGCGCGGTGCCCCCTTCGGGGCGCCCGTCGTGCCCGAGCTGAGGATCACGAGGCGGCCGGGGGTGGGCGGCGACGGCGCCCGCAGCGCGGTGCGGCCGGACTCGGCGAGGCGGTCGAGCGTCGGGACGCCGGCAGCCGGATCGGCGTCGTGCCAGGCGAGGATGCGGGCACCGTGGGCGCCGGCGTCGTCGAGCGCCGCCGTGAACTCCTCGTCGTGCACGACCGCCGCGGGACGGTGCGGGGCGAGCGCCTGCGCGAGCTGCGGGCCGGGGAAGTCGGTGTTGAGCAGCAGCAGGTCGGCACCGAGGCGCGAGGCCGCCAGCATCGCCTCGACGAAGCCGCGGTGGTTGCGGCACATGACGGCCAGGGAACCGGACCCGCCCACCCCGACGCCGTGCTCGGCGCGCAGCGCGCCGGCGATCCGCTCGGCGCGTTCGTTCAGCTGCGCGAACGTGAGCGACCCGCGCTCGTCGATCACGGCGACGCCGTCGGGGTTGCGGGCGGCGCTGACCGCGCAGCCTCCGGCGGCGCCCATGCCGAGCGTGCGCGCGGCGTGCAGAGCCCGCAGCGCGCGCCGCGGCGGCAGCGGCTTGAGCAGGCCCGCGCCCGCGAACGCGCGCAGCGCCGGCAGCGCCAGGCCGGCGAGCTCGCGTCCCTCGCCGAGCTGGCTCACGCGTGCCCGCCTCGCGACGTGAAGCGCCGCGCGTACAGCCGCACGAGCCGGTCGCTCGTGCCGCGCGCGGCCGTGTCGATCAGCGCGGCCGTCGTCGCCCACCACGGCGCGATCGCCGACGGCCGATCGACGAGCGCGCGGCAGACGAGCCCGGCCGCCTCGTCGGCGGTGAGGCCGGGGACGAGCTTGAAGTCGTCGGTCGGCGCGCTCATGCGCGTGTGCACGAGCGCCATGTAGAGCGACGTCGCCGTGATCCCGTCCGCGCGCGCCTCGGCCGCGAGCGAGCGCAGCCACACGTCGAACGCCGCCTTCGACGCCTGGTAGGCGGACCAGCGCGGCGCCGGCGGCAGCAGCACGCCGACGGTCGAGACGTTGACGACGTGGCCCGAGCCGCGCGCTCGCATCGCCGGCAGCAGCTCGAGCAGCAGTCGCACCGGCCCGAGGTAGTTGAGGTTCGCCGTGCGCGTGTAGTCGTGGAAGCGCTCGTAGGACTGGTCGATCGCGCGGCGGATCGACTTGCCCGCGTTGTTGACGATCGCGTCGGGCGGCCCGTGCTCGGCGAGGATCCGCCGCGCGAGCTCCGGCACCGCCTGCTCGGCATCGCTGAGGTCGGCTGGGAGCGCGTGGGCGCCGCATCCCTCGTCGCGCAGCTCGGCGGCGAGGGCGTCGAGCACGTCGGCGGAGCGCGCGACCAGCAGCACGGTCGCGCCCGCGCGCGCCAGGCGGATCGCGGTGGCGCGGCCGATCCCGTGCGAGGCGCCGGTGACGAGGATCGTCTGCCCCGCGACGGCGGCGCGCAGCTTGTCCGCGCTCGGTGCGCCGCCGGGATTGACGACGCGCGAGGCGGCACGCCGTGCGAGCCCTTGAACGAGAGTCAAGTTCACGGCGCGGAGCCTACCTCGCAGCCGCCGCGCCGCGCCATCGGCGACAATCACGGCGTGACCGACTCCTACGCAGCCGCCGGCGTCGACATCGCGGAGGCGGACGCGGGCGTGCGCGCCCTCGTCGACGTGCTCAAGACGATCGACCCGGGGCGGCCCTCCGCGTCGGTGCTCGGCTCGGGCCACTACGCGAACGTGCTGCGCGTGGCGCCGAACCTCGGCATCGCCGTGTGCGCCGACGGCGTCGGCTCGAAGGTGATCGCCGCCGAGCAGACCGGCCGCTACGACACGGTCGGGATCGACTGCATCGCGATGAACGTCAACGACGTCATCTGCGTCGGCGCCGAGCCGCTCGCGGTGCTCGACTACCTCGCCGTCGAGCAGGCCGACCCCGGCGTGCTGCGCGACATCGCGCTCGGCCTCAAGCGCGGCGCGGAGGAGGCGGGCGTCGAGATCCCCGGCGGCGAGCTCGCGCAGCTGCCGGAGCTGATCAAGGGGCATCCGTCGCCGCACGGCTTCGACCTGACCGGCGCGTGCTTCGGCACGGTTGCGCTCGACGCGATCGTGACCGGCGAGGCGATCGCGCCGGGCGACGCGCTGATCGGGCTGCCGTCGAGCGGCGTGCACTCGAACGGGCTGACGCTCGCGCGACGGGCGCTGCTGGAGGACGGCGGCCTCGGCTACGACGACCGCCCGGACGAGCTCGGCGGAGCATCCGTCGCCGACGTGCTGCTGGAGCCGACGGTCCTCTACGTGCGCGCGGTGCTGGAGCTGCTGCGCTCCGAGGTGCCGGTCCACGGGCTCGCGCACATCACCGGCGGCGGCGTGTTGAACCTGCTGCGGCTGGGCTCGGGCGTCGGCTACGAGATCTCCGACCCGCTGCCGGTCCCGCCGGTGTTCGAGCTGATCGCACGCCGCGGGAGCGTCGACGCGGCGGAGATGCAGAAGGTCTTCAACATGGGCTGCGGCTTCGTCGCGACCGTGCCGGCGGATGCCGCGGAGGCGGCGATCGCGCAGCTGAGTTCGCGCCACCCGGGGACGGCCCGCATCGGCTCCGTCACGGCGGACGCCGGGCGCGTCGCGCTGCCGACGTCGGGGCTGCGCGGCGACGCCAGCGGCCTCGCGCAGGCGTAGCGCCCGCAGGACTCCCGCCGCGCTCGTCGTACTCCGGCTGGTGGAGACCGCACTCGGCGCCTCCGTCACCGTCTTCAGGAGGATTCGATGAGCAGTGTGGAGTTCGTCGTCGTAGAGGAGCCGGAACCGCGCGGCCTGCCCGCGTTCTATGCCGAGCTGGTCGGCACGTTCCTGCTCGTCTTCTTCATCTGCGGATTCATCTCGGTCGCCTCGGCCGGCGGCTTCGACCTCGCCGGGCTGGCGCTCACGCACGCCTTCATCCTCGCGGTGCTGATCTACGCGCTCGGCGGGACCTCGGGCGCGCACTTCAACCCGGCCGTCACGTTCGCGCTGTGGTCGATCAAGAAGATCTCGACGCCCAACGCGGTCGTCTACGTGATCTGCCAGTGCGTCGGCGGGATTCTCGGCGCGCTCGTCGTGCTGCTGCTGTTCAACAACGTCGGCGACGCCGTCAACTACGGCGCGACGGCGATCAACGGCGAGGTCGTCAACAACGGCTCGGTGTGGCTCGGCCTGATCGCCGAGGCGATCGGGACGTTCCTGCTGATGTACGCGATCATGGGCCTCGCGGTCAATCCGCGCGGCGAGGCGCCGCTCGCGGGCCTCGGCATCGGCGCCGCGCTCGGCGTCGCGGTGATCGTGTTCGGCCCGGCGACGGGCGCCGGCCTCAACCCGGCCCGCTGGCTCGGTCCGGCCGTCGCCTCGGGCAGATTCGACGACTTCTGGATCTACATCGTCGGCCCGCTCGTCGGCGCGATCGCCGCGGCGCTCGCGTATCGGGCGTTCATCCTCGACCCGCGCTGGCTGCCGGCGCAGCGTCCGAAGGACGAGCTGCCCGGCTGACGCCGGGCGCTAGATCCCGCTGACCGTCCCGGCCAGCCGGACGTGAGCGCGGCTCGCGTCCGGCTTGGCCCGGCCGGTCACCCGCAGCCCGCGGCCGCGGATCCCGGCGAAGCGGCCGGTGCCGCCGGTGACGATCGCTCTGCCGCGCAGGCCCGGCCAGGTCGTGCTGTCGAGGATCGCGACCGCGACCCCGCGGCCTGAGATCGTCCCGCCGGGCAGCGTGGCGGTGAAGCTGACGAGGACGCCCTTCGAGGTGATGCGCGCCTCGACCGCCATCGTCCCGTCGTAGGTGCCCGTGACGGTGCCCTGCTGGAAGTAGTGCGCCGGCGAGGCGCGTCTCGTGAGCACGAGCACCGCGCGCTCGTCCAGCGCGGTTGCGGCCGGCGCGGCGACGGCGGCCGGGGCCGGCGATTCGACGGTGGCGGCGGGCGCGGGTGCGTCCGCGGCAGCGCCCGTCCGACGCGCATGGCCGGCGGGCGGCCGCACCGGCCGCGGTGGAGTGGACCCGGTCGGGGTTCTGCGCGCCGGCGCAGGGGCTGTCGCGGCCGGGGTGGCGGCCGTGACAGGCGGCTGCGTCCGAGCCGGCGGCGGAGCAGCCGTCGTCGTCGAGGCGCTCGACTGCGCGATCGGTCCTGCGGTGCTGCCGCCCCCGCAGGCGGCGAGCACGATCGTCATGACGGCGAGCAGGACAGCGGGACTGAGAGCCGCGGACGTCTTCCGAGCCACCGTCCCAGCGTATACCGAGATCGGGTGCGTCAGCGACCGTACGGCCGCTTCAGATCTCGATCGCCGCCTCGCGGATCGCGATCGCGACCGCGTGGGCGCGGCTGGAGGCCTCGAGCTTGCGCATCACGTTGCGCATGTGCGTGCGAACCGTATGCGGGCTCAGCGACAGCGCCTCGGCGGTCGCCTCGGTCGAGCCGCCCTCGGCGACCAGCGCCAGCACGCGCAGCTCCGAGCTCGACAGCGTCGACGTGCGGCGCTGCCCGGGCGGCAGCGGCAGCGGCTGCGCCGGCGCGGGCGGGGGCGCGAGCGCGTCGTCGTCGCGCTCCTCGAACCACAGCCCGCCGGTGGCGATCGAGCGCAGCGCCTCGGCCAGCTCGGCGATCGAGCGGCGCTTGGCGACCAGCCCCGCGGCGCCGGCGTTGACGGCGGCGGCAGAGTCCTCGCAGTCGGCGTCGTGGGCGTACAGCACGACCGCGCTGCGCAGCCCGCGGGCCACGAGCCGTCTCACGAGTGCGATCCCGTCCACGTCGGGAAGATCGGCCGCGACGAGCGCGACGTCGGGCTCGTGGCGGACGACGAGCGCCTCGCCGCCGGCGCCGGTCGAGGCGCCGCCGAGGACGGCGAGGCCTTCCGGCGGCAGCAGCAGCGAAAGACCCTCGCGCATCGGCGGGTGCGGGTCGACGATCACGACACTCGTCAGCGCCGTCACAGGGGGCGAATCGAGGTCCGTGGCGGGAGGGGGCTCGTGATGGAGCAGCGGCACCGGAGCAGTCATTCGTCGCTGTTTGGTCAACTCATTCGCACGAAACCGAGTGCATCGGAAGATTCGTGCAAATTGCGGGAAACTCTGTCGGAGGAATTGCCTTCGATCGTCTGAACTCTCCCGTCGGGAAGGACCTGCTCGACGATCCCGACGTGCTCGTGGAAGACGATCAGGTCGCCGGGCCGCGGGACGACGCCGGGACCGTTCGGCACGGCGCGGTTCGTGCGCTGCGCCCACGCGTAGAGCTGGTCGACCGAGCCGAAGCCCTCGCCCTGGTCGCCGAGCGGCGCCCCCGCCTGACGCGCGACCCACGAGACGAAGTAGGCGCACCACGGGCCGACGCCGCTGCCTGCCGTGGCGGTGCGGTACTGCGCGATGCGCGGCGAGTCGTTCGAGCCGGGCGGCTGCTCGGCCTGGCCGACCTCGCCCGCGGCGATCGTCGTCAGCGGCGAGCCGCTCGCGTTGCCGAGCAGGCTGGCGAAGGAGGGGCCGGAGAGTGATGCGGCCGCCGCCGTCGCGGCGGGCGCGGGCGGGCTCGCGAGCGCGGCGGTGGGGGGCGTCGCGGCCGGCTGCGGCACGAGCGCTCGCTCGATCTGGTCGATGCGGGCGAGTGCGAGCGGGAGCGACATCACTCCCGGTCATCGGCGAGAGCTGGCGCAACTTGACTATCTGGACGAAAGGACGAGCGACGGGCGGCCAGGGAGACCGCCCGTCGTCGCAAGCGTCCTTCGACGTCGCGTGCTACCGGAGCAGGGACAGGACCTGCTGCGGCGCCTGCTGCGCCTGGGCGAGCATCGAGGTGCCCGCCTGAACCAGGATCTGGTTCTTGGTGAAGTTGACCATCTCAGCGGCCATGTCCACGTCGCGGATGCGGCTCTCCGACGCGGTCAGGTTCTCCTGGTAGGTGGTCAGGTTGTTGTACGTGTGCTCGAGGCGGTTCTGCACCGCGCCGAACGTCGCGCGCTGCTGGGAGACGGCGTCGATCGCTCTGTCGACGTCCGCGAGGACGGTCGAGGAGGTGATGTCGATCGTGCCGACCGCCGACCCGAGGCTCACCGTCGAGACGGAGATGACCTCGCCGTCGTTGGCGCCCACCTGGAAGGTGATCGTCTGCGACGAGTCGAGCAGGTGGATGTTGTTGAACTGAGCGGTCGTGCCGATGCGCTCGATCTCCTGCGTGAGCTGGCTCACCTCGGAGTTGATCGCGCTTCTGTCCGACGTCGAGAGCGTGCCGTTCTGGTACTGCACGGCCAGCTCGCGAACGCGCTGGAGCATCGAGTGGACCTCGGTCAGCGAACCCTCAGCCGTCTGGACGAGCGAGATGCCGTCCTGGACGTTGCGGCCGGCCTGGTCCAGACCGCCGATCTGACCGCGCAGCTTCTCGCTGATCGCGAGGCCGGCGGCGTCGTCGGCGGCACGGTTGATGCGGAAGCCGGAGCTGAGGCGCTCCATCGACTTCGCGACCATGCCGCTCGTCTGCACCAGGTTGCGGTGCGCGTTGAACGCCTCGACGTTCGTGTTGATGCGAAGGGACATGTAGGCATCTCCTTGATGTCGTCCCGGGGCGACTCCATGTCACCCGTCGTTGACCCGGTCATCGGCATCCTGGCGGGGAGCTTGAGCGCACGGGCGGAAGGACATCCGTCCAGAGGGGGGGGTATGATGATCGCGTTCATACCTCTGGAGGTCATGGTGGCCCGCCGCACGATCAACCTGTCGGACAACGTCGAGACGATCGCCCGCGAAGCGGCGCGGACCGGCGAGTCGTTCTCCGCCACCGTCTCGCGCCTGATCGTGGAGGCCGCTGCGAGCGAGCGCGGCCCGAAGCGGCCGCGCTACGTCGGCGCCGGCGAGGGGCCGTCCGACCTCGGGCGCACGGCCGAGCGGTATCTCGACCAGCCGGTCCCGGCGCGCTGAAGGTCGTCGCGGACACCGGGCCGCTGCTGGCGGCGCTCAACCGCCGCGACGAGGCGCACGCGCTCGCCGCGGAGCTCGTCACGCAGGTTGGTCGCGGCCTGGTGGTCCCCGACCCCGTCATCGTCGAGGTCGACCAGCTCGCGCGCTCGCGGATCGGCGCCCACGCCGCGCGCTTGTTCCTCGCGGCGCTCGAGGGCGGCGAGCACGAGGTCGCCCATCTCTCCACCGGCGTCTTTCGCCGCGCGATCGAACTCGATCGCCGCTTCGGCGCGCTCGACCTCGGGCTCGCGGACGCGACGGTGATGGCGCTCGCCGAACGTCACGGTCTGCCGATCCTCACCTTCGACTTCGCGCACTTCCGCGCGACGAAGCCCGCGCGGGGGCACTGGAAGCTCGTCGTCGACGAGACGCGCTACGCGGAGTCGACCGGGCGATAGCTACGACGCGTCGGCGCGCTGTGCGGCGGCGCGGCGGGCGGCCGCCTCGGCGGCGCGGTGGCTGCGCACGGCGCGCAGCTCGGCGATCACGAGGTGGCGCCAGACGGCGACCGCGCAGGCCCATGCGGCGACGTATGAGGCGATCCCGCCGACGATCGCCCGCAGCAGCGCATCGGCCGTCGGCACGCCCGCGCGCAGCGACAGCACGGCGACGAGCGCGAAGCCGCCGAGGCCGCCCCACGCCTTCGCGCGTGCGATCTGCGCGCCGGCGCGGGGGTGGTTGGCGACGCTCGGCAGCGCGGCGCCGTCCGCTCTCTTCGCCGGCTTCTGCTTGTCGGCCATCGCTACAGCTCCCCGTCTCGGGTGCGTTGCCGCGCGACCCGTTCCTGTTCGAAGACGAAGCGCACGAGCTGCCGGCGCGCGTCGCGGTCGATCTGCTCGATCGCGATGCCGCGCTGGCCGTCGCCGGCGATGCGCGCGACGCGGCCGCGACCCTCGATCGGCGGCTCGCCCTCGAGCGCGTGCAATCTGAACACCACGACGGCGCCGACGTCGAGCGTGTCCGGCCCGGCGACGAGCAGTCCGTTGCCGCTGACGTTGACCGTCAGCGTGCCGATCCAGTCGCCCGGGCGGTTGTCGCCGCCGACCCGCGCGAGCTCGGTCGGACGCACGGCGGCGACGCGCACGAAGTCGCGCCGCTGGACGACGTCGACCGCGCCCTCGTGGTGGAAGTGGACGAGGTCGTGGGCGACGACCGTCCCGCGGCCCTCGAGCCGCACGAGCCCCCGCGGGGCGGGGAACTCGACCCACATCGGCGCGGCGTCGCCGAGCGAGAGCGTCCGGCGCGCGTCGAGCATCAGCACGACGGCGATCTCCCGGGCGGTGACCTTCGAGACGCGGCCGCGGTACTGCTCGCGGTCGGGCAGCGTGATCACGACGTCCTGCCGCAGCTCGGGCAGCGGCGGCTTCGCCGGGGCCTTGTCGGCCGTGGCGCTCATGGCAGGAGGCGCTCCGCGAGGGTCGTGGGGTCGGCGGGGGCGATGCCTGTCTCGCCCTGGACGTAGGCGACCGGCAGACGGGTCGTGCAGGCGAGCTCGACGGGCGCGCCGATCTGGGCGTCTTCGGCATCGAAGGACACCGCGAGCGCCGTGGGGCTCAGCGGCTGGAGGCGGTCCGCGAGCGCGCGGGCAGTCGGGAGATCGAGGTCGGCCGGGAGCACGGCGACGAGCTCGTCGAGCTCGAGCTGTGCGATGCGGCCGGCGAGCGCGTCGACCTCGGCATGCTCGGTCGCGACCGGCGGGAGGTCGATGGCGAGGACGGCGTCGGCGGCGTGGCGCTCGATCAGCGCGCGCGCCTTGTCGAGCGAGGCCACCGTACGGGCGTCGCGCCCGGCGCGCTTGTAGGCGCTCGCGAGCGCGTCGGCGCAGGACGTGCTGCCCGGCCCGACGAATGCCACGGCAAGGGCGCCAGCGCGATGGGGAAGCGCGGTCGGCAGGCGGCGGGCGAGGGCGCGGCGCGTGGCGGTGCGCAGGTCTCCTTGCGTGAACGGCAGCTCGTGGGCCTCGGCGTCGGCGACCAGCTTCGTGGCGAAGGCGTGGCTCATGCCGGCTTGCGTCAGCTCGGCGACGAGGTTGTCAGGCGAGGACAGCGAATCCGACCCGGTGGGGGCGGGTCGGATTCGCGGTCCTGCCTCGGTCGCGGCCGCCTCGGTCTCCGCGGCGGCCAGCAGTTGCGCGAATGGCTCGGGCTCGGGCTCGGGCGGGGCCGGCTGCTCGTCGTACACGTCGATCCGGTGGGAGCCGGCGCGCGCGTCGACCTCGACGAAGCGCTGCTGGAAGAAGCCGCCGATGCCGCCCACCAGGCCGTCGCGCTGCTTGAGCACGATCGCGTCGGGCCCGAGCTGCTCGCGGATCTGCGGGAGCAGCTCCTCCAACGATCTGCCGCGGAAGGTGGTGACGCCGGTCGTCGTCTGCTCGGGGGCGGTGGTGCTCATCCGTCGATCACTCCAATCGTCTCCACGCTGATGCCGGGCGCGATCTCGTTGTAGGAGCAGACCGCGAGCTGCGGGATCGCCTGCTCCACGAGCCGCCGCAGGTGGCGGCGGACGCGGGCAGAGCAGAGCAGCACCGGTCGGGTCCCTCGAGCGACGCCATGCTCCACCTGAGTTCGGAGTGCGGACACCAAAGCCTGCGCGCGCGTCGGCTCCATCGCGAGGAACTCGCCGTCGGTGGTGGCGGTGATCGCGCCCGCGATCTCGGCCTCGATCGCCGGATCGAGCGCGATCGCGCGCAGCCGCTGCTCGCCGTCGAGATGCGGCGCGGTGATCGTGCGCCCGAGCGCCTGGCGCGCGTACTCGGCCAGCAGCGACGGGTCGCGCGTGACGCGCGCCTTGTCGCCGACCGCCTCGACGATCGCGCCGAGGTCGCGGATCGAGACGCCCTCCGCCAGCAGCGCCTGCAGCACGCGCTGCAGCTCGCCGAGCGTCAGCACGTCCGGGACGACCTCCTCGACGACCGCGGCGTTCGTCTCCTTCAGCTGCTCCAGCAGCTGTCTGACGTCCTGGCGGCTGAGCAGGTCGGCCGCGTGCGCGCGGATCGTCTCGGTCAGGTGCGTCACGACGACCGACTCGCCGTCGACGACCGTGAAGCCGAGCGCCTCCGCCTCAGCCCGCGCCGCGTCGGCGACCCACGTCGCGGGCAGGCCGAACGCCGGCTCGGTCGTCGGCACGCCGCCGGCCAGCGAGCCGACCGCGTCGCCGGGATCCATCGCCAGCTGGTGGCCGGGCATCAGCCGGCCGCGCGCGACCTCGGTGCCGCGCACCTTCAGGACGTACTCGTGCGAGTCGAGCCCCAGCTCGTCATGGATCCGCACGGGCGGGATCACCATGCCGAGGTCGGAGGCGATCTGGCGGCGGATCACCGAGACGCGGCTGAGCAGCGTGCCGCCGGCGCCGGCGTCGACCAGCGGCACGAGCCCGAAGCCGATCGCCAGCTCGAGCGGGTCGAGCGGCAGCGCGTCGAGCGCCGCGTCGCGGGGCGTCGGGACGGCGGTGCCCTCGGCGTCCGCCAACGCGGCGGCCGCGGCCGCCTCGTCCGCCTGGGCGAGCGGTCCGCCGTCGCGCATCGCCCAGCCGAGCGCGAGGAAGCCGGCGCCGATCAGCAGGAACGGCAGCTTCGGCAGGCCGGGGACGAGCGCGAACGTGCAGATCACGCCGCCCGCGACCATCGGCGCCTTGCGGTTGCCGAGGATCTGGCCGGCGACGTCGGAGCCGAGGTCGGTGTCGGACGCGGCGCGCGTGACGATGATGCCGGTCGCGACCGAGATCAGCAGCGCCGGGATCTGCGCCGCGAGGCCGTCGCCGACGGTGAGCAGGCTGAAGTGCTGGATCGCCTCGTTGAACGGCAAACCCTGCTGCATCACGCCGACGACGATGCCGCCGACGAGGTTGATGAGGGTGATGAGGACGGCCGCCATCGCGTCGCCCTTGACGAACTTCGAGGCGCCGTCCATCGCGCCGTAGAAGTCCGCCTCGCGCGCGATCTCGGCGCGCCGCTGGCGGGCTTCCTCGTCGGTGATGAGGCCGGCGTTCAGGTCGGCGTCGATCGCCATCTGCTTGCCCGGCATCGCGTCGAGCGTGAAGCGCGCGCCGACCTCGGCGACGCGGCCGGCGCCGTTCGTGACGACGACGAACTGGATCACGATCAGGATCAGGAAGATCACGAGGCCGACGACGACGTTCCCGCCGACGACGAAGTGGCCGAACGCGGCGACGACGTTGCCCGCGTCGCCCTTGGTCAGGATCAGCCGCGTCACCGAGACGTTGATCGCCAGCCGGAACATCGTCGTCAGCAGCAGCAGCGACGGGAAGCTGGCGAAGTCGAGCGCGCGGTTGAGGTAGAGCGTCGCGACGACGATCGCGAGGCCGATCGAGATGTTGAGCGTGATGAAGAGGTCGAGCAGCGCCGCCGGGAGCGGGATCACGAGCATCGTCACGATCAGGACGACGCCGACCGCGGCCAGCAGGTCGGTGTGCCGCATCAGCTTCTTGAGCGTGTCGGCGCCGGCGCCGGAAGGTCTCGGAGCGGTAATCGCGGACACTTAGACGGCCCTCCTCCGGGCGACGCGGTAGACGTAGGCGAGCACCTGCGCGACCGCCTGGTAGAGCTCCTCCGGGACGATCTGGCCGATCTCCATCGCCGCGTGCAGCCCGCGGGCGAGCGGTCTGTCCTCGATCACGGGCACGCCGTGCTCCTCGGCGAGTCTGCGGATCTGCAGCGCGATCAGGTCCTGCCCCTTCGCGACGCACTCGGGCGCGGGGCGCGTGCCGTCGTACTTGAGCGCGACGGCGAAGTGGGTCGGGTTGACGACGACGACGTCGGCCTGCGGGACGGCGGCCATCATGCGTGCGCGCGCGGCCTGCAGCTGGCGGCGGCGCAGCGCGCCCTTGACCTCGGCCGGGAGCGAGTGCTGCTTCATCTCCTCTCTCAGCTCCTCCTTGCTCATCCGCAGGGACTTCTCGTGGCGGAAGCGCTGGTAGCCGTAGTCGATCGCGGCGATCAGGAGGTAGGCGAGCGCCGCGCGCTGCGCGATCGCGAAGACCATCTTGGAGAGCAGCGCGCCGAGCGCGGCCGGGTTCGTGCCGACGGTGGCGGAGACCTCGGTGAGGCGCGGGATCAGCGCCTGCGCGACGATCGCTCCGACGACGCCGACCTTCGCGAGGTTCTTCGCCGTCTCGAACAGCAGTCTCGGGCCGAAGACGTTTCTGAAGCCGGCCAGCGGGTTGATCCGCTTGGGGTCGGGCTTCATCGCCTGCGTGGCGGGCTTGATGCCGGACTGGGCGACGTTCACGAGCACGCCCGCGATCAGGCACACGCCGGCGACCGGCGCGACGCCGAGCAGGAACGTCTTCATGCCGGCGGCGAACAGCTCCTGCAGGCCGGCGCCGCTGAGCATCTGCTGCGGGCGGGCGACGTTCAGCAGGCCCTCGCGCAGCGCGCTCTCGGCCGTGGCGACCGTGTGCGGCGCGAGCAGCGAGATCGCGAGCAGGCCGGCGATCATCACGACCGCGCCGTTGAGGTCCTGCGACTTGGCGACCTGGCCTCTCTTGCGCGCCTCCTCGCGGCGCTTGGGCGTTGCTCTCTCGGTCTTGTCGTTCGCCATGGCGTTACGCGAGCTTGATCGTCTGGAGCGCCTGCGCGACGCTCAGCTGGAGCTGGTCCCCGATCCAGCCGGAGACGAAGGGGAGCGAGGCCGCGACGACGAGCATCCCGACGACCACCTTCACCGGGAAGCCGACCGCGAAGACGTTGAGCTGCGGCACGACGCGCGTGACGACGCCGAACGCGACGTCGGTGATCACGAGCGCCAGCAGCACCGGCGCGGCGACCTGCAGCGCAGCGGAGAAGATCGTCGTGAAGCCTTCGATGACGCCCGCGCCGAGCGAGCGCACGTCCGGCGCGGCGGTCAGCGGCACGAGCTCGAACGTGCGCGCGAGCCCGCCGACCACCCAGCCGATCCCGTCGATCGCGACGAAGACCGCGAGCGCGACGAGCCCGTAGAGCTGCGTCAGCACGGCCGACTGGTTGCCGGTGAGCGGGTCGACGATCGAGCCGAACGAGAAGCCGACGAGCATGTCCAGCAGCGCGCCGGCGCTGGAGACCGCCGCGAACAGCAGCGCGAGCGAGAGCGCGAACGCGAGCCCGACGAGCAGCTCCTTGAGCACGAGCCCGAACAGCGCGAGCACGTCGTTGGGGATCTGCTGGCCGCGCATCGCGATCGGCGCGATGCCGACGGCGAGCGCGCACGCGACGATCGTGCGCACGCGCGGCGGGATCTGTCTGCTGCTGAACAGCGGCGCGACGACGAACAGCGGGCTGATGCGCGCGAGCACGAGGATGAAGCCGGCCGTCTGGAGGCCGCCGAACTGCGCGAGCACCTGGTCGAGGGGCGTGCCCTTCATCCCCCACCCACCAGCGCGGGGATCGAGCGGTACAGCTCCTCGGTGTAGCCGAGCAGCTGGCCGAGCATCCACGGGCCCATCACGACGATCACGACGGCGACGCCGACGATCTTCGGGATGAACGACAGCGACTGCTCCTGGATCTGCGTGACCGCCTGGAAGACGGACACGATCAGGCCGATCGCGAGGCCGACCATCAGCAGCGGGCCGCCGACCTTCATCGCGAGCTCCATCGCCTGCTGCGAGAGGTGGATGACGGTGTCCTGGTCCATGGCCTAGTGGAAGCTCCGGACCAGCGACTCGGTGACGAGGCCCCAGCCGTCGACCAGGACGAACAGCAGGATCTTGAACGGCAGCGATATGAAGACGGGCGGCAGCATGATCATGCCCATCGACATCAGCGTGCTGGCGACGATCAGGTCGATCACCAGGAACGGCAGGAAGATCAGGAAGCCGATCTGGAACGCCGTCTTGAGCTCGCTGACGATGAAGGCGGGGACGAGCACGGTCGTCGGGATGTCCTCGCGCGTTCTCGGCTGCTCTCTCATTCTCGAGAGGCGCACGAACAGCGCGAGATCGCCGTCGCGCGTCTGTCTGAACATGAACTCGCGCAGCGGCTCCTCCGCGCGCTTGACGGCCTGCGCGGTGTCGATTCTGTGCGCCTGCAGCGGGTCCCAGGCGGTGTCCTTGATCGTGTTGAACGTCGGCGCCATCACGAACAGCGTCAGGAACAGGGCGATGCCGACGAGCACCTGGTTCGGCGGCGCGGTCGGCGTGCCGATCGCGGTGCGGATGAAGCCGAGGACGATGAGGATGCGCGTGAAGCCGGTGACGGTGAACAGCAGCGCGGGGATCAGCGTGAGCCCGCCGACCAGCAGCAGGATCTGGACCGCGTTCGAGCCGTCGCCTCTCACGAGCGGACCGTCCAGGCGCGCAGCGCGTCGAGCGCGCCTCTCGGCGCTGGCAGCGCCGGCCTCGGACGAGCCGGCACCGTCACGCGCGGCAGTTGGAGGCGCACGCGAGGCTTCACGGGCGCGTCGTCCGCCGGCAGGATCACGAGGCCGTCCTCGTCGATCAGGCCGGCGTCGCGCGCCTCGTCCTCGCTGTAGGTGCGGATCGGGATGACGCCGTGCTCGGCGACGCCGAGCAGCACCAGGTCGCGGCCGGCGCGCACGAGGTGGACGGAGCGGTTGGGGCCGAGCGGGACAGAGGCGAGGGCGGCGAGCCCGGCGCCGGTCGCTCTCGGCTGACGCGACGCCTTGACCTGTCTGAGGACCCAGGCGACGCCGTAGATGACGCCGATCACGATCGCCAGGCCGACGATCGTGCGGACAAGGGAACCGCCGCCACTTCCGACGATGTGGCTGCCCTGATCGGATGCGCCGGTCAGGTCGACGGGCGTCGACTCGCCGCCGGCTCTGGCGGCGAGCGCGCGCCCTGGGAGGACGCCGAGCAGCAGCGCGACGGCAGCGACCGTCGCGGCCACCCGTGAGTGCAGGGAAGCCTGGTTCATCGAGGGACGACTCCTGAGGGAAGAGTCGTCCCGGTAGTCGGCAGCGACGGAGCGGGCTTTAGCGGCGGCGCTCTATGCTCGCCCGCGATGACGTACACGAGCGACGAAGGGCACAGAGAGCTGCTGGGCGCGACGGCCGAGGCGGCCGACACGATCGCGGTGGCGCTGGCGGCGCTCGGCGAGGCATACGAGCTGGTCGACGACGACACGGCCGAGCGGCTGGAGTCGGAGCTGTTCGGGCCGGCGCAGGCGGCGTACGGGCGGATGAAGCGCGGGCACGGGGAGTTCGCGGCGCGCTGCGGACTGCCGGCTGCGCCATTCGCCGTCGCGGAGCCGCCGGGCTTGCCCTCGGGCGGCGCGGCCGGGTACGTCGAGGCGGCGATCGAGGCGGCCGAGCACGCCGACGACATCCTCTCCGAGCTGCAGGACTCGATGCTGCCGGTCGAGGTCGGCGACCCCGAGCTGCGCGCGGCGATCGCCGACGTCCGCACGCGGTTGGCCGAGGTGCCCGCGAGAGGGCACGAGCTGCTGCGGACGCTCGGCCGCTGATCACAGTTCCGCGCTGTAGACAGCGGCCGCGCCGTGGTGGAGCCGTGCTGCATGGTCACGACGGCATTCAAGGATCAGGCGTTCGCGCGCGGCTTTCGTGACGGGCTGCGAAGCAGCATCACCGGTGGGTGCGAGCTGCCTCGCCGCGTCGTGCGGCGTGAGGTCGGGTCGCCTGCCACGGATCGCCTCGCGCGGTACCGGGATATGGAGGCGTTCCGTGCCGATGTGCAACGGGGACGGCGGCATGCCATCCACGGGTGGGCAGCCGAGTGGCAAGGGCCTGGAACGTCGTGACCCGACCGTGATCGAGCCCGGTGGCGCAGCGTCGGACGACCTCGACCGCTACGTCGCGCGAGTCCGGGACGCTGCCGAGCTCGGCGCTGATCACAGCTCTACGCTGTAGACGTATGCTACCGACGGTCGTACCTTCGGTAGCATGCTTGGTATGAAGCTCAGCGTGAGCCTGCCTGACGAGGACGTCGCGTTCCTGGATGCGTACGCGTCCGAGCATGCGTCGTCGTCCCGCTCGGCGGTCCTGCACGAGGCGATTCAGGCGCTTCGCCTGAGAGGTCTCCCCGACGCGTACCGCGCTGCCTGGGATGAGTGGTCTGGCGGCGAGGACGCCGAGCTCTGGGACGCGACCGCCGGCGACGGCCTCTGATGCTCCGGGGAGAGATCCGTCTCGTCGACCTTGACCCGGCACGGGGGCCGGAGGCGAACAAGCGCCGCCCCGCGATCGTCGTGAGCAACGACGCGGTCAACAGTACAGCCGCCCGGCTCGGACGCGGCGTCGTGACGGTCGTCCCGATCACGTCGAACGTTGAGCGTGTGTACCCGTTCCAAGTGCTGCTCCCGGCGGGAACCGGAGGCTTGCCCCGGGACTCGAAGGCGCAAGCTGAGCAAGTCCGCTCGATCGCGACCGAGCGCGTCGGTCAGCGGATCGGCGCGCTGCCGTCGACCGAGCTGGCAGCTGTCGACGTCGCGCTCCGACTGCACCTGGCGCTGTAGCGACAACTCAGGCGAAGTGCCCGGGGCGGATGCCGCGGCGCTTCGCGAGGCGGGCGAGGCGTGGCATGAGCAGGCGCTGGAGGATGCGGGGCGGGGCCGGCGGGAAGCTCATCTCGACCATCTCGCCGTAGGCGTCGAGCAGCACCGCCCCCTGCAGCCAGCCGGTGACGCCCTTCGGGATCCCGCGCTTCGTGATGCGTCCGGCGCGCGACATGGCGGCGGCGTCGGTGAGGAACCCCTCGAGCGCCGGGTCGGGCGGCGTCGCGATGCAGCGCGAGTAGGCGACCGTGTCGCCGCCGTTGCGGTAGGCGTGGCGCGTGCCGGCCGGGACGACGGCCGTCTCGCCGGGACCCTTCGCGATCCATCTGCCACCGGCGAGGAACTCCATGCGGCCCTCCACGACCGTGAAGCGCTCCTCCATGCGCGGGTGCACGTGCGGCGGGACGCCGCCGCCCGGATCGACCCACATCTCGCACAGCACCGCGGGGCTGCCGTGCTCGTCGGTCGCCTCGCCGAAGCGCAGCCGGTGTCTGAAGACGGGGTCGTGGACGACCTGCGGATCTGCGTTGACGCTCATGCCGGCCTCCTGGCTAACCTAGTGTGCGTTAGGCACAGTACCTAGGGAGCGTTAGGTTTGTCGAAGCAGGCGGTCCGCGCGAGGACCGGCGGGCGCAGACGCATGCCCGCCGCGGAGCGCAGAGAGCTGATCGAGCGCGCGGCGACGCAGGTGTTCGCCGAGCACGGCTACGCGGGCGCGTCGATCGACGAGATCGCGCGGCGCTCGCAGGTCTCAGCGCCGGTCGTGTACGACCACTTCGCCTCGAAGCTCGCGCTGTTCGTGCGCCTGCTGGAGCGCACCCGCGACGAATTGCTCGCGATGTGGGTGCAGACGCTCGCCGGCGAGAGCCGGCTTTCGCCCTCCGGTCACCGCGAGCGGCGACCTGCGGGCGACGAGTCCATCCGCATGGAGCGCGCCTTCGACGCCTGGGCGCGCTACGTCGAGCAGAACCGCTTCGCCTCGCGCATGTACTTCCTCGAGGCGACCGGCGAGCCGCAGGCGCGCGCCGCCCATCGCGAGATCCAGGCGCAGGGGCGCATGGCGCTGAGCGCGATCCTCGGCCAGCAGCCCGGCGCCCGGGAGATCGCCCGCGACGACGCCGGCCTCGAGATGGCCGCCGAGACGATGCGCGCCGGCCTCGCCGGCCTCGCGATCTGGTGGGACGAGCACCCGCACGTCCCGCGCGAGCGGATCGTCGAGACGGCGATGAACGTGCTGTGGACCGGCTTCGAGCGGCTGTCCACCGGCTAGCCGGCGACAGCCGCCTGACCGAGCGCCTTCTCGACCGCGCCGAGCAGCCGCTCGCGCTCGAACGGCTTGACGACGAAGTCCTTCGCGCCGGCCTTGATCGCGTCGAGCACCTTCGTCTCCTGCCCGAGCGCGGAGCAGATCACCACGCGCGCGGTTGGGTCGAGCTCGATCAGCTCGCGCAGCGTCGCGAGGCCGTCCTTCTCCGGCATCGTGATGTCGAGCGTCACCAGGTCCGGTCGCAGATCCTGGAAGGCGGCGATCGCCGCGTCGCCGTCGCCCGCCTCGCCGACCACCTCGTGGCCGCCGGCGACGAGCGCGTCGGTCAGGACCTTGCGCATGAACGCTGCGTCGTCGACGACGAGCACGCGTGCCATTACACCGTCTCCTTCCGTTGGGTTCGGCCCGCGACCTCTTCGAGTCGCAGCGCCCACTCGCCCTCGTCGGTGAGGACGAGCCGGCCGCTGCCGAAGCGCAGGCCGTTCACGTACAGGTCGACGGGGTCGTCGGCCTTGCTGTCCAGTTCCAGCACCGCCCCCGGCGGCAGCTGCGGCGCCGCGCCGAGCGAGACGCGCGTGCGGCCGAGCTCGGCCCACACGCGCACGCGGATGTCGCGCAGCGCCTCGTCGAGCGCGCGCTCCTCGCCGGCCTCCGAGCGCTGGGCGATGCCCAGCGCGGACAGGCCGGCGTCGCCGCTGAGCTGCTCGCTGCCCTGCTCGCCGAGCGCGCGCGTCATGCGCACGACGAACGCGTTCGGGACCAGCTGCACGAGCCGGCACGGCTCGCCGAACACGCGGAAGGTCGCGCTCACGGCATGCGGCGTCGCGTCGAACGCCTCGCGCGCGTCGGCCACGTCGGCCAGGACCCGCGTGTCCGGCGGAGCGATCTCGACCGCTTGACTCAAGACGACGCCGGTCGCGCTCGCGGCGGCCGCGAACATCTGGTTGGCGGCCTCGGCGACGGCCGACAGCTCCAGCTCGGTCGGGGCGGCATCCGCGTCGGGCGCCTCGGCCGGCGCGTCGCCCGATCCGCCCATCGCGGCGGCGACCGCGCGCGCGGCGCGTACGCTCATCAGCAGCACGTTCCCGCCCGTGACGCCGTCGACGTAGTGGACGCTGACGGCGACGGCCGGGCCGTCCGCGAACGCGAAGCCGTTGAACGGGCTCTCGTCGGCCGGCACCACGCTGACGTCGCCGCGCTCGACCGGCGCGGCGCAGACCGCGTCGAGCGCCTTCGCGACCGCCTCGGCCGTCGAGGCGCCGAGACGCATCAGCGCGTCGGTCGTGAGATCGGGGTCGAGCGGGCTCACGCCGCGCCTCCTCCGCGCCCCATCACCTGCACCGCGCGCCGCGTGCCGCTGCGGCCCGGCTGCGCGCGGTGGATCGGCACGTCCTCGGCGTAGATTCCGACGCCGGCCTCAGCAGGTGCGCCGAGGCGCACCAGGTCCCCGGGCTCCAGCGCCAGCACCTCGTCGATCGCGAGCTCGACGTGCGCGACCTCGGCGCGCAGCACGACCTCCGCGCTCGCGACGGCGCGCCGCACGGCGGCGGCGATGCGCGGGTCGGCGGCCTCGCTGCGGGTCTCGCGGCCGGCCAGCTCGTCGGCGACCGCGTCGATCGCGGACCACGGCACCAGCAGCGCGAGCGTCGAGGAGTGCCGGTCGACGCGCGCCTCGAACGTGAGCGTCAGCGTCGGGTCCGACACCGCGGTGACCTGCAGGCCCTCCATGTGCGTGTCGACGTCCTTGGCTTCGAGCGTGAGGCCGGCGAGGTCCTGCCACACGAGCGACAGGTGGTGGGTGAGCATCTCGAACAGCCGCTTCGTCAGCGCCCAGTCGATCTCGCTCAGCTTGCGCGCCTTCGGCGGTCGCTCCGGCGCGCCGCCGAGCAGGTGCTCGATCGTCAACAGGACCAGAGGCAGCTCGGCCGTCAGCAGCATGCGCGTCCCCACCGGCGCGACGGTCAGCGCGGCGCCGACGGAGTCCTGCGGAAGCGCCGACTGGGCGCTCGACCACGGCAGCTGCGTCGTGTCGATCACTTCGAGCTCCAACGGCACGCGCAGCTCGGCCGACAGGCGCGTCGCCGCGGTCGTGCAGAAGGCGTCCAGCGCGCGCACGATGCGGCGCTCGTGCTCGCTCGTGAACTTCGTCGGGCGCGCGAAGTCGACGCTGCGCAGGCGACGGCTGCGGCGATGGGCGGGCTGGGATCCACCGCCGTGCTCGTCCGGCAGTTCGCCGTGCTGCGCCGCCTCGACGAGGGCGGCGACCTGATCGTTGGTGAGGAGCTCGCTCATTGCGCTTCCACCAGGTCATCGGCATGAACGTGCGGATGCCACAGCGAGACCTCCACGCCGCCGGCCTCCTTCACGCTCACGCGCGCCTCCCCGACGCGCACGCGCACGGTGCGGCCGCGGTCGCCGCCGGTCGCGGCGGCACGCACGGGAATCCCCAGCTCGCCGAGCGCGCAGCGTACGGCGGCCTCGTTGCGCGCGCCGAGATCGAGCCCCGCGACGCCCGTCTTCGCGCCCGTGAACATCTGCGCGCCGCCGGCCAGCACCGCGATCATCCGCTCGCGACCGGCGCCCAGGCGCTCGATGCAGGCGAGCAGCGTCGGCACCGCGCGGTCGGCGAACTTCGCCGGCGCGCTGTAGGCGGCGTTCGCCGTCGGCAGCATCACATGGGCGAGCCCCGCGACGATGCGGTCGCGGTCGACGAGCGCGACGCCCACGCAGGAGCCGAGCCCCATCGAGACGAGCTCGTCCTCGGGCGTCGCCGAGACGGCCAGCTCTCCCATGCGCACGACCTTCACGCGCGTGTCACTCCCCGACCTCGAAGCCGAGCCGGCCGAGCAGCTCGGCGGCGCCGGCGACCGTCGGCAGCAGCAGGAACGACATCCCGCACGCAGCCTCCTCGACGGTCAGGCTCGCGTCGAGCACGAGCGCGAAGTCGAGCTCGCCGGCTGTCGAGGACAGCAGCGACGCGACGACCGCGCCGAGCATGTCATACAGCACGTGCGGCGGCTGCGGCTCGAGCGCGAGGCCGGTCATCTGCGCGAATGCGCCGACGGCCGAGGCGCCGAGGACGTTGCCGATCTCGCCGAGCGCGGAGTCGCCCAGCTCGCTGCGCGGCTCGACGCCGAGCATCTCGCACAGGTTGGCCGCGCAGCCGTAGGAGAACAGCAGCAGCACGACCAGCTCCGCGCCGCCTCCGGCATCGCCGCCGGAGGCGGTGGTCGGCAGGACGACGCTCGCGACCATCGCGTCGGGCTCGCCGACCGCGTCGAGCGCGTCGGCGAGCGGCAGCGCGAGCGCACGCGGCACGTCCAGCTCGACCGGGCGGCCGAGCATCTGCGCGAGCGCGGTCGCGGCCGTGCCGGAGCCGATCGACGCCAGCTCGCGCAGCGCGTCGAGCTGTTGTTCGTCGTAGCGGGTGATCATGCGGGAACTCCTTCTGGTTGGCCGGGAGAGAGGGCGTCGCAGTCGACGACGAGCGCGACCTGCCCGTCGGGCAGGACGGCGCCGGCGGCGGCGCCCGCGCGCGCGCTGACGCTGCGCGGGAGGCGACGGGTGACAAGCTCGCGCTGGCCTTCGAGCGCTGAAACGGCAAGTGCGACGCGGCGACCGTTGACTGCGTTGATCACGACCGCGTAGTGACGCTCCGGGCCGTGGTCGAGCAAGGGCAAGAGCTCCCCGCCGAGCGGCAACAGCGGCGCGCCGCGGACCGTCCGAACCTCGACCGCGTCGAGCCGCACCGTGCGGACCACGCGGTCGAGCGGGATCGCGTACGGCAGCTCGTCGACCTCGACCAGCAGCGCCGCGATCGACGCGAGCGTGAGCGGCAGGCGCAGCTGGGCGCACGTTCCTGTGTCGGGCTCCGACATCAGCGACACCTCGCCGCCGAGCACGCGCACGCTGGCGCGCACCGCGTCCATGCCGACGCCGCGCCCGGAGACGTCGGTCGTCGTCGGAGCCGTCGAGAAGCCCTGGGCGAACAGCAGCTCCGCGGCGCCGACCGCGTCGAGCCCCTCGGCCGCCTCCACGTCGAGCAGCCCGCGTGCGACCGCCGTGTGCGCAATCAGCTCCGGATCGATCCCGCGCCCGTCGTCGCGCACGGAGATGACGACATGGCCGCCGGCGTGGCGCGCCGAGAGCTCGAGCACCCCGGTCGGCGGCTTGCCGGCGGCGATCCGCTCCGCCGGCGTCTCGAGGCCGTGGTCGAGCGCGTTGCGGACGAGGTGCACGAGCGGATCGCCGAGCGCGTCGACGACCGTCCGGTCGAGCTCCGTGTCCGCGCCGTCCATGCGCAGCTCGACCTGCTTGCCGAGCCGTGTCGCGAGGTCGCGCACGACGCGCGGGAAGCGCAGGAAGACCGACTCGACCGGGACCATCCGCACGCGCGTGACGGTCTCCTGCAAGGCCTGTGAGGTGCGCGCGAGGCGTTGCACCGCCTGTCGGAGGCCGGGCAGGGCAGCCTCCGCCGCGAGCGCCTCGACGGTCGTGCGGTGCTGCACGAGCTCGCCCATCAGGTGCAGCAGCTCGTCGAGCCGCTCGGCGTCGACGCGCACCGTCGCGCCGGCACGAGCCGCCCGCGCGGCGCCGTCCGAGCCGGCGGTCGCCGGCCGCCGCACGAGCGTCTCCTCGCGTACGCGCACGTCGGCGAGCTCGCCGACGGCGCGTACGCTCTCCTCCAGCGTGGACGCGTCGGAGCGGGTCGCGACCCACGCCTCGACGCGGCGGCCCGCAAAGCGCTCGACCGTGTCGGGCGCCGGCACGCCGCCGACCAGCTCGCCGTGCACGCGCAGCGCCTCGAAGATCATGAACGCGCGCACCGCGGGCATCTGGCACGCGTCCGCGAGCTCGGCGGCGACGTGCAGCAGCGACTCGCCGGGCGCAAGCGCGCGCGTCAGGTCGGGCAGTGCGGCGTCGCCGTCGCGCGCGAGCTCCTGCGCCGGCGTGCGCTCGCGCGCGAGCCGCCGCAGCCGCTCGACCAGCGGCGCCGGCTCGAGCTGCGCATCGCCGTCGATCCCGTCGGCGATCTGCTCGACGGCCGTCTCGAGCGCGTCGAGGCAGGCCGAGAGCACGTCGATCGCGTCGGTCGGCGGACCGCCCCAGCGCTGGCGCAGCAGCTCGAAGACGTCCTCCATCGCGTGCGTCAGCTCGGCGATCGCGGCGTAGCCCATCGCGCCGCTCATGCCCTTCAGCGAATGCGCGACGCGGAAGATCGTGTCGGCCGCGAGCTGGTCCTCGGGGGCGGCCTCGATCCGCACGATCGCGAGCCCGAGCTGCTGCAGGTGCTCGCGCGCCTCCGCCAGGAACGCCGACAGGTACTCGCGCTGGTCGATCATGCGGCCGTCCCCGCCGCGGCCGCGATCGCCGCCGGCAGCTCGTCGAGCGGCAGCACGACGTCCGCCAGCTGCGCCTCCTCGACCGCCCGCGGCATGCCGTAGACGGTGCAGGTCGACTCCGCCTCGACGAGCACGCGGCCGCCGCGGCGGCGCACCTCGCCGGCGCCCTCCAAGCCGTCGTTGCCCATGCCGGTCAGCACGACCAGCACGGTGCGCTCGCCGAACGCGCGCGCGGCATCGGCGATCGTGAGGTCCGCGCGCGGGCGCAGGCCGCCGACCTCCGGCGCGTCGCTGATCGCCGTCATGCCCGCGGCCGTCAGGCGCAGGTGCGCACCCCCGGGGGCCAGCAGCGCGACGCGCGGGTCGAGCAGGTCGCCGTCGCCGGCCTCGCGTACGCGCAGCCGGGCGGTCTTGTCGAGCCGTCGCGCGAGCGGCGCCGTGAAGCCGCTGGGCAGGTGCTGCACGATCACGGTGCCGGCGCCGAGCGGCGCCGGCAGCTGCGGGACGAGCTCGCCGAGCGCGCGGGGGCCGCCGGTCGAGGCGGCGATCACGATGACGCGGCGCGGCGCGGACATCTCACGCCGCCAGCTCGTCGCCGTCGAGCAGCAGCACCAGCCGGTCGCCGACGCGCGCGATCCGGCCCTCGCCGGAGGGCACCGACTCGAGCTGAGCCTCGTCCACGCTCAGCACCTCGACCACGTCGTCGACCAGCACGCCGACCGGCTCCTCGCCGGTGTCGACGATCACGAGCTTCGCGGCGGCGCCGCGCGCCGACGGCACGCCGAGCCGAAGCGCCAGGTCATGGACCGGCACCAACCTGCCGCGCAGGCTGATCACGCCGAGCATCCACGGAACGTCGCTCGCGACGTGCCGCGGCTCGGCGAAGCGGACGATCTCGCGCACGTGCTCGATCGGCAGCCCGTACTCCTCGGCGCCGAGCGCGCAGACGACGAGCTTGCGGGTGTCGGTGTCGGTAGCGGCCGACATTGCCGATCCCTACGCCGCCTCGGCCGGGCCGGCGTCGGCGTCGGCGTCGGCGTGCGCGCGCTCGCCGAGCACCTCGGTGACGCGCAGCGCGAACTCCTCGTCGATGACGACGACCTCGCCGCGCGCGATCGGCGTGCCGTTGACGAGCAGGTCGACCGGCTCGCCGGCGACGCGGTCGAGCACGACGATCGACCCGGGGCGCAGCTCGAGCGTCGCGCCGACGGTCATGCGCGTGCGGCCGATCTCGACCGCCAGCTCGACCGGCACGTCGGACAGGCGCCCGAGGTCGGCGGCGGCCTGCGAAGCGGGCCCCTCCGGCGCCGGGCGCTCGAACGCCGGCAGCTCCACGTTGTCTTGGCTCATCTCGCTCAACGCTCCTATTGGACGGCGACGTCGGGAAGCAGGACCTCGTTGACTCTCACGTCCGTGCGCGCGCGGATCCCTCTCAGCAGCTCGTCCTTGACCTGCTCGCGACCTCTGCGGTCGATCAGCTCGTCGCCGCGCTCGCCGGTCAGCACGTCGGTCACGACATCGCGCACGGCAGCTTCCTGCTCGAGCGTTCCGAAGCCCTCCGGCGGCTCGGCGGCGCCGCCCTCGCCGCCACCGCCCGCGGACGTCGGCTGCGATCTGTCGAGCACCAACGCGACGTTGATCTTCGCGTAGCGGCCGTCGCTCAAGTTCACGAGGAACTCTCTCGGCAGCACGTAGACGGTGCCGTCGATCTTGTGATGCGGCTCCGGCGCCGGCTTGGCCAGCACGAACTTGGCCGCAAGTCCCGCCACGAGGATCACCAGCAGGGGTATCAGGATCTTCTTTCTCTTCATGGCGCGGTGCCTTCCGGCGTGTGGTGGAGGCGCTGCAGCACGACCTCGACGCGACGGTTGCGCGCGCGGCCGGCGGCGGTGCCGTTGGAAGCGAGTGGGCGCAGCGCGGCGTAGCCGGCGGCGGAGAAGCGTCTGGCCGGCAGGCTGCGCCCGATCAGCCAGCGCACGACGGCCGACGCGCGCGCGGTCGACAGCTCCCAGTTGGAGGCGTACTTCGACGTCGCGATCGGCACGTCGTCGGTGTGGCCTTCGACGACGATCGGGTGGACGCGGTCGACGCCGAGCAGCGTGCCGACCTCGGCCAGCAATGGCAGGCCCTGCGGCTTGATGTCCGCGAGGCCGGAGTCGAACAGCACGTTGTCGGTCAGCAGCCGCACGACGAGCCCGCGCTGCGTGACGACCGTCTCGACCTGCGCCTTGAAGCCATGCGCGGCGGCGAATGCGTCGAGCTGGCGCTTGAGCTGCTGCAGCTCCTCCTCCTCGCGGCGCGCGGCGAGCGCGGCGCGTGCGGCGGCGGTGTCGGGCGTGCCGATCGTGGGCGTGTGGGGGATGACTCTCGGCTGCGTCTCCAGCGTTCTCACCGAGACGCTGTTGGCGGTGTGCATGATCGCCTGGCCGCCGTCCATCACCTTGCCGTTGAAGGCGTCGCGCAGCGACTGCTGCAGCATCTTCACCTTCGAGACGTTGACCGAGCTGATCGCGAACAGCACGACGAACAGCGCCAGCAGCAGCGTGATCATGTCGGCGTACGTGAGCAGCCAGCGCTCCTCGTTCTCGTGGCCCGCGCCGTCGGTGTGACGGCGGCGGCGTCCGCGTGCGGGGGCGTGGGCGGACATGGCTACGCGGCCTCCGCGGAGGGCTCGGCGGCGAGTCTCGACTCGGCGGCGCGCATCGCGTCGGCCGCCTTCTCCACGTCGCCGGGCCGCAGGCCGGGCTCCAGGAAGGAGCTGAGCTTGTCGCCGACGACGCGCGGGTTGTCGCCGGCCTGCACCGCCAGGATCCCCTCGAGCGTGAGGATGCGCAGCTCCGCCTCGGCGGAGGAGAGCGCGCGCAGGCGCGCGCCGACCGGCAGGAAGATCACGTTCGCGGCGCCGACGCCGAGCAGCGTCGCGATGAACGCCGTCGAGATCGCGGGCCCGAGCATCGACGGGTTGCTGAGGTTCTGGAGCACGTGCACGAGCCCCATCACGGTGCCGATGATGCCCATCGTCGGCGCGAAGCCGCCGGCCTTCTCGAACGCGGTCGCGCCGGCCGCGTGGCGGGTGCTCATGCCGTCGATCTCGGCGTCGAGGATCTCGCGCACGAGCTCCGGATCGGTGCCGTCGACGACCAGCTGCAGGCCCTTGCGCGTGAACTCGTCGTCGATCTCGGACAGCTGCGCGTCGAGCGCCAGCAGGCCCTCGCGGCGCGCCTGCTCGGCGAGCGAGACGATCAGCTCCACGCGCCCGCGCATGTCGAGCTCGGGCGGCCCGAACGCGAGCTTGTAGAGCGACGGGATCTTCTTCATCGTCTCCATCCCGCAGGAGGAGAGCGTCGCCGCACCCGTGCCGACGAGCACGATGATGAGCGCCGGGATGTTGAAGAACGCCATCGGCTGCGTCCCCTCCATCATGGAGGCGAACAGCAGCGCGAATACGCCCGCGCCGATGCCGATGGCGGTTGCAGCCTTCATATCAGCCCGGGTGATCGGCGGAAGGCGGCGAACCTTCAATCGCGCGCATCGCGGAGCGGCGGCTGGTGCTGAGCGCGTCGGACAGGATGTCGGCGCGCCACGCTCTGATCTCGCCGACGACGCGGTCGGGATCCTCGAGCACGACGATCTTCGAACCGCTCGCGAGCGTCACGACGGTGTCGGGCGTCGCCTCGACGGTCAGGATCATGTCGGGGTTGAGATGGAACGGCTCGGCGTCGTGGCCGAGGCGGTGCAGGACGATCACGGCGTCCTCCTCTCGTAGGGAGGCCGGCGTGGCGAGACGGGGCGGCGGGTCCCTCAACCCGCCCACCCCGCCTCCGCCGGCGCGGAGATCACCGCTTCAGGTTCACCAGGTCCTGGAGCATCTCGTCCGCAGTCGAGATGACCCGGGAGTTCGCCTGAAACCCGCGCTGCGCGGTGATCATGGTCGTGAACTGGGTCGCGAGGTCGACGTTGCTCATCTCGAGCATGCCGGCGTTCGTCTGGCCGAAGCCGTTCGTGTTCGGCGTGCCGATCGTGACCGGGCCGGAGCTCGCCGACGGCAGCCACAGCGAGCCGCCGCTGCGCTGCAGGCCGCCCTCGTTGGAGAACTTGCCGAGCGCCAGGTAGCCGGACACGACGCGCTGGCCGAAGGTCGCCGATCTGGCGTCCTGGTCGATGTAGGAGACGCCGCCGTCCTGGCCGATCGTCACGTCGGTCGAGCCGGGCGGGATCGTGATGTAGGAGTCGGTCGCGTTCGGCGCGTAGGTGAAGCCGCCCGCGCCGTCCGGCGTGGCGGTCGCGCCGAGCCCGACCAGGTAGTGGCCGTCCTGCGTCGTCAGCTGGCCGGCCGCGTTGACCGTCAGGTTGCCGGCGCGCGTGTACTGGAAGTCGGTCGGGACGGCTCTGCCGTCGCCGAGGCCGACGCGCAGCCAGCCGGTGCCCTGGATGTAGACGTCGAGCGGGTTGCCCGACGTCATCGGGGCGCCGCCCGACATCAGGTTGTCGACCGAGCCGAGCTGCACGCCGAGGCCGACCTGCAGCGCGTTCGAGCCGCCGCTGCTCTGGTTGGCCCCGGAGGAGCCGCGCTGGAGCTGGGCGAGCGAGTCCTGGAACGTCGTGCGGGCGGACTTGTAGCCGACCGTGTTGACGTTCGCGAGGTCGTTCGCGGTCACGTCGAGCATCGTCTGGTTGACCTTCAGTCCGCTGATCGCGGAGAACATGCCTCGCATCATCGGGGCATCACGTCCTTTCGCTCGTCATGCGATGACGGCGCTGTCGATGTTGGTGAAGACCTGCTCGCGCATGTGCTCGGGATCCACTGCCGTGAGCACGGTGCGCTTCGGGACGGCGACCACGAACGCGGTGCCGTCGACGAACACGACCGACGCGCGCGAGCCCTTGCCCGCGGCGCGGTCGACGCCGTCGCCGAGTCGGTGCAGCTGCTGCTCGCCGAGGTCGATGCCGCGGCGCTGCAGCCGCTCGAGCGCGTGGCGCGAGAAGACGACGTTCGGGGCGCGTCCGAGCAGCTCGGCGAACGCCGGGCCGGCGATCGCCTGCACGCCCTGCGCGGGCGCGCCGGCGGCCGGGCCGGAGATGCCGGGCGGCAGCAGCGCGGGGTTGACGAGCGGCTGGCTCATCTGACCTCGCTGACGACCACCGGCGGGATGCCGGCCTCGCCGTCGATCGTGAGCGTCGGGCCTCTGCTCGTGAAGGTGACGGTCTGGACGACCCCGGTGGCGCTGGAGCCGTCTCTTCTCGTGTAGGTGACCGTTCTGCCGATCAGGCCGACGGCCTGCTGGTCGTAGTCGTTGGACGCGGCCGCCTGCTGGGACTGCGCGAGGTTCGAGAGCTGCTCGAGGATCGAGAACTGCGTCATCTGGCCCATCTGCTCCGAGGGGTCGCTCGGGGACATCGGGTCCTGATGCTGCAGCTGGCCGATCAGCAGCTTGAGGAAGTCGTCCTTGCCGAGGATGCCCTGCTGTCTCGGCTGGGTCGCCTGGGCGCTCTGGCTGGCGGCGTCGATCGGATTGACGGGCATGGGAAGTCGTCCTCCTAGGCGAGCACGTCGACGAGCGCGCCGTTCGGGAGCTGGAGCGTGGTGACGGAGCTGGTGTCGGCAGCGTCGCCGCCGCCGGTTTCGTCGAGCGCCTCGGCGGAGGCGTCGCGGCCGCGGCCGCGACGGTCGCTGAACGCGCCTGCGGCGTCGAACGCGGCGCCGCGACGGCTCGCTTCGTCGCCGGAGGCGCCGATGTCGAGCTGGAGCACGGTCACGCCCTGCTGCTCGAGCGAGCGGCGCAGCTCGGCGCCGGCCTGCTGCAGCTGCTGCGCGGCGGCGCCATGCTCGGCGACGACGCGCGCGACGAGCCCGTCGGCCGTCTGGCGCAGGTGCACCTCGATCGACCCCAGCTCGCGCGGCGTGAGGCTGATGCGCGCATGCGTGACGCCGCGCTCCGCGCCGTGGCGCAGCGCCAGCCGGACGGTCTCGACGGCGTGCTCGAGCCCGACGCCGCGACCGGGAACAACCGTCTCGGCCGGGGCGCTCGCAGGCGCGGCGACGGACGGGGCCGCCGGCGCGGCTGGTGCGACGGCCGGCGTCGCAGGAGCGGCAGGCGTCGCCGCCTGTCCGGACTGCTGGCCGGCGGCGTCGGACTGCGCGCGGCCGCTGGCGGCGCCGGCAACGGTGGCGGGAGCCGGGGTCGCGGCCGGCTCAGCCGCAGCGCCCGTACCCGGCCGCGCGACGGCCTGCAGCACGTCGGCAAGTCGGATCGCTCTGGCGACGGCCGGGGTCGCAGCCGCGCCCGGGCCCGCGCCTCTGCCCTCCGCGCCGGCGGCGTCCAAGCCGACGGGCAACGAGGGGGAGGAAGCGGTTGCGGGCGCAGCCGCGTCCGCGGAGACCGGCCGCAGCAGCAGCGCAGTCGCGTCAGCCGGCACGCCGATCGGGCGGGTGGCGGTGAGGACGCACGTGCGCCCGCCGGAGGCGGGTGTGCGCGCGCCCGGAGCTGTCAGGACCCGCCCGCCAGCGGGCTCGGGCTCAGCCGGACCCGCCGCCGCGGCAACGACGCTCGCGTCCACCGCAAGCGGCACGCCGCCAAGCAGCGCAGCAAGCGCCGACGCATCCGCGGCGGGCTTGCGCTGAGCATCGTCGTCAGCCGGCGCCTCGTCCGCTCTGCTGTGGCCTTCCGCAACGGCGGTCCGGGCCTGATGGTCGTCGAGCACCGTGGCGAACGGCGTGTCGGGCGGCGAGGGTGGGTGGGACCCGGTTTCCTTGCCGCCCGGCGCCGGCGCAGGCGCCGGTTCGAGCAAAGCGGTGGAGATCTCGGTCATGGGTGGGCGCTCCGGTAGGCGTTCGCGTAGCCCAGGACCTTCTGGACGTACGCCTGCGTCTCGGCGTAGGGCGGCACTCCGCCGTAGCGGTGGACCGCGCCCGGTCCGGCGTTGTAGGCGGCGAGCGCGAGCGACGGGTCGCCGCCGAACGCGTCGAGCTGGGACTTCAGGTAGCGGGCGCCGCCGTCGATCGACTGCGCCGGATCGAGCGGGTTCGTCACGCCGAGCGACGCGGCCGTGCCCGGCATCAGCTGGCAGAGGCCCTGCGCGCCCGCCGGGCTGCCCGCGTTCGGGTCGAAGCCGGACTCCTGCTGGATCAGACCGTGCAGCAGCGCCGGGTCGATCCCGTAGCGCCGCGCGGCGGCCTGGACGAGGTCGTCGTACCGCCCAGGGCCGGAGCTGGCAGCCGTGACGTTCGAGCCGACAGCGGGGGCGCCGAACGAGGCCGCGCTGGCAGCCGGCGCGGCCGCCGCGGCGCCCGCGAGCGCGTCGGCGAAGCTTGCGCCGCCGTTGGAGGCGCCACCGCAGCGGACCTGCGAGATCAGCTGCTGCAGCTCGGCGATTCGCGCTGCCGCGGCCTGCGGGCCAAGCGCCGGCGCGGACGCGCCGGTGGCGGACGCGTCGATCGCGGTGAGGCTCATGACGCGCTCCGGCGATGCTGGGTCAAGGCGATCTCGTCGAGCACGGCGCCTTCGGCACGCGCGAGCGCACGCTCGTGATCGGCGCGGCGACGCTCTTTGAGCCGTTCGAGCGCCTGCCGCTGCCGCGCGGCCTCGCGCAGCGCGTCGACCCGCGCGCCGACCTCGGCGTCGTGGCGGTCGAGGTCGAGCTGTCCAGCCTCTTGCGTTTGCTCCACTCGCTCCAGGTAGGCCTGGGCGGCGAGCAGATCGGCGGCGCTGGAGGAGCCGCCCGCGGCCGCGGCACGCTGCGTGGCGAACGCGCCGACGACCTCGTCGCCCATCGCGCGCAGCCGCTCGGCGCAGCGCGCCTGCCGGTGCAGCGCCCCGGCAAGCTCTTGCTTGGCGAGATCCTCGCCGCGCTCGCGCAGCGCCCGCAGGCGTTCCAGGGGAAAGCGGAACGACGTCACGGCCCGGTAGTCGGCCGAGCGGCGGGGAACTGGAGGGGTTAGACGGACGTTTGAGCGGCTATCGACGCACTGATTCGAGGTATATTGGTGGCCTCGCTGGAAGACGCCCTGGGGGAACGTCGCCATGCTCGCAGTGACGTCGCCGCGCACACCGGCCCGAGAGCGCATCGCGCTGGACCCGGCCGATGCCGCCTGGCTCGCCGCCGTCCCGGCCGCTGCGATCGTGATCGCCGCGATCGTGCTGCTGGGGCCCGCGCTCGGCACGCAGGAACAGCTCGAGGAGTCGCTCGCGGCACTGCGAGCCGCTCACGGGACGAAGGTCTTCGTGATGACGGGCGGCTATGCGTACCGCGGTCTCGCCGAAGCGCTCGCGACGACGCACCGCGCCGTTGCCGAAGACGGCTTCGGCATGAGCTTCTGGCTGGCGCGCTGACGCCAACCGACCGCCCCGTCGGTAGCACGGCGGCGGTCGTTATAGTGGCGCTCTCACGGGGGAACGGATCTGGGGGAGATTCGCGTGGTCGTGCAGGACACACGGGTGCGGCGCGACGCCGGCGTCGCGCCGGAGCGCCGGGACGCGACAGTCGTCGCGGCCTGGGTCGCAGGCGCGGTCGCGGGCGTCGTCGCGCTTGCCGCGCTGCTCGTGCTGGGCCCCCCGCTCGGGCGGCTGCTCGGGCCGGACGGCGGCGCGCACTTCTGGCCGGAGGTCGCATGGATGGCGAGGCCCGAGCCGACCGAGCACGCGCGCTACCTGCTTGCGCTGCTGGCGCCGGCGCTGCTCGTGGTGCTGACGCTCGTCTTCGCGCGCAGGCCGCTGCCGCTGTCGGCTCCGGCGTCGGACCGCATCGTGACGGCGCTCGAAGCGGTCGCCGTCGCCGGGCTCGCCGCCTGCTTCGCGCTGCAGCGCGCCGCGGTCTTCCACAGGCCCTACGGGCGCACGCCGCACGTCGTCTACTTCTCGATCCCGACGCTGATCCTCGCCGCTGCGCTGGCGCTGGCGCTCGCGACGGCCTGCCGCCGCGCCGGTCTGCTCGCGCGGGCGCGCTCGTGGACGGCCGAGTCGCCGGCGCGCGGCGCGATCGCGGCGGCACTCGCCGTGCTCGCCGTGGCGGTCACCCTGCTGCCGGCGATCGCGACCGAAACGTCGGTCCTGCACACGAGCGACGAATTCGTCTACCACGTGCGCTTCGTCTACGACGAGACCGCCGCCGTGCTCGACGGACGCTCCCCGCTCGGCGACTTCGCGGCGCAGTACGGCTCGCTGTGGCCCTATCTGCTCGCGCTCCCGCTCGCGCTGTTCCACGGGTCGCTCGGGGTCTTCACGCTCGAGCTGGCGCTGCTGAGCGGATGCGCGCTGCTCGCGCTGTACGCGCTGCTGCGCCGCGTCGCGCGCAGCTCGCTGCTGGCGCTCGCGCTGTTCCTGCCGCTGCTGGCGACGAGCGCCTTCCGCCTGCACGACGCGGAACCGGGCCGCTTCTCGCTGATCAACTACTTCGGCACGATGCCGCTGCGCTACGCGGGCCCGTTCCTGCTCGCGTGGCTGCTCGCGCGGCACCTCGACGGTGCGCCGGGCGAGCAGGGCCGACAGCTCTGGCCGTTGTTCGCGGCGGCGGGACTGGCGGCGATCGACAACACGAGCTTCGGCATCCCGGCCCTCGGCGCGACCGTCGTCGCGCTGCTGTGCACCCAGCCGCTCACGCGCGCTCGCGTGCGGCTGCTCGCGCGTGACCTCACGCTCGGGCTCGCGCTTGCGCTCGCGGCGGTGACGGCGCTCGTGCTGATGCGCACCGGTGGACTGCCGGACCCCTCGCTCGCAACGCGCTACGCGCGCCTGTTCGCCGTCGACGGATTCGGGATGTCGCCGCTGCACCCGCTGGTGGGGATCAGCACCGTCATCTTCCTCACCTACGTCGGCGCGATCGGCGCGGGGACGGTGCTCGCGCTGCGCGGTCGGGACACCCTGCTCGGCGGGCTGCTGCTGTGGAGCGGCGTGTTCGGGCTCGGCGCCGGCAGCTACTACGTCGGCCGCTCGATACCCGAGGTGCTGACGAACATGCTCCCCGCCTGGGCGCTCGCGGTGTCGCTGCTGACGGTCGCGGCGATGCGCGCGCTCGCCGCGCGCGGTGGGCGACGGCCGCGCGCGGTCGAGCTGGCGTGCCTGTTCGCCTTCGGCCTGCTCGTCTGCTCGCTCGCGCAGACGCCGTCGCCGGTGGCGCAGAGCAGGCGCATCGCCGCCGCCGGCCCTCGCTATCTGCGGCAGCCGGAGACGCGCTCGTTCGTCGCCGCGACCGCGCGGCCCGGCGAGTCCGTCGTGATGCTGACCGAACTCGGCCACCTCGCCGCCTACCGCGCCGGCGTCGAGGACGTGACGCCCTACACCGGCAACGAGTCGATCCAGACGCAGGAACAGCTCGACGACGCGCTCGCCGCCCTGCACGACGCCGGCGGACACGACGTGTTCCTCTCCACGACGGCGCTGACGCCGGCGAGCATGCGCGAGGCGCTCTCCGCGAGGGGGCTGCAGCTGGCGGCGACCGCGCCGAACGCGCCGCTCGAGCTGTGGGTCACGCGCTGAGCCGTCGCCGATCCTCGATACACCGGTAAGCGGTTGGTTCCTTATGATGCTGCTTGCAGCTCTCGGATGGGGGAACGAGACCACGTGCCAGGCCAGACCATCGACCTGCGGCGCCCGGACGCTCCGAGACGCCGCGACGCCGCCGCGCTCGAGCCGGGAACGGCGGCCTGGCTGGCACTGCCTCCCACTGCGGTCCTCGCCGTCGCGGCGATCGTGCTGCTCGGTCCACCGCTCGGCGGCGTGCTGTTCCCAGACCCGCATGTGGTCTTCTGGCAGTTCGTGAGCTCGCCCGCGCGGGAGCCGACCGAGCAGGCGCGCTTCCTGATCGCGATCGCGGCACCGGTCCTGCTCGCAGCGCTCACCGTCCTGCTGGTGCGGCATGCGCGCGCGCCGGCGCGCGTCGGAAGGCTGGCGCACGCCATCGAGCTGGCCGCGTGCCTCTTCGTCGTGGGCTGCGTGGTCGCGCAGCGGCTGCAGGCGCCGCAGAACACGACCGGCTCGCACAGGCCGGTCGTCTACTTCACGCTCGCGTCGATCGCGGTCGCGGTCGGGATCGCCGGCGGGATCGCCGCCGCGCTGCGATCGCGGCGCGTGCGTGCGCAGGTCGAACGCCGGCTTGCCGGCTCGGGCGCGAAGACGGCGTGCGCGTTCGCGATCGCGTGCGCGGCGACCGCCGTCGCGCTGCTGCCGGCGGTCAACACCGACGCGTCGATCATGAACGCGTTCGAAGCGGTCGGCTATCACCTCTTCTTCACGTATGACGAGACGATGGCGGTCGTCGACGGCCGCTCGCCGCTCGGCGACTTCGCCACCCAGTACGCGGCGCTGTGGCCATATGCGCTCGCGGCGGGCATGTCGGTGCTCGGCACGTCGCTGGCCGCCTTCACCGGCCTGATGGCCGCGCTCACCGGCGTCACCCTGCTGGCGCTCTACGACCTCCTGCGCCGGCTTGCGCGCAGCTCGCTCGGCGCGCTGCTGCTCTTTCTGCCGCTGCTGGCGACGTGCGGGTTCCGCCTGCACGGCCCGGCGGTCAACCGCTTCTCGCTCGTCAACTACTTCGGCGTGATGCCGCTGCGCTACGCGGGGCCGTTCCTGCTCGCCTGGCTTGTGACGCGGCATCTGTCCGCGCCGCGGCAGGGACGCACCTGGCCGCTGTTCCTCGTCGCCGGACTCGGCGTCCTCAACAACGCCGACTTCGGGCTGCCGGCGCTCGGCGCGACCGTCGCCGCCCTCGCGTGGGCACGCACCCCCGCGTCGCATCGCGGGATTCGACGAGAGCTGCTCGAAGCGGGGCTCGGCCTCGCAGCCGCGGCGGCGCTCGTGACCGCGCTGGTGCTCGGGCGCACGGGCGCGCTCCCGGACCTGTCGCTGCTGTTCCGCTACACGCGTGTCTTCGCCCTCGCCGGATTCGCGATGCTGCCGATCAAGCCGCTCGTCGGCATCGCGCTCGTCATCTTCCTCACGCACGCGGCGGCGATCGGCGTCGCGACCGTGCGCGCGCTGCGTGGCGATCCCGACCGCGCCCTGATCGGGATGCTCGCGTGGAGCGGTGTCTTCGGGCTCGGCTCCGGTTCCTACTACGTCGGTCACTCGCTGTCGGAGCTGGTCGTCTACACCTTCCCTCCGTGGGGGCTGTCCGTCGTGCTGCTCACGCTGGTGACCGTGCGCTCGCTCGCCCAGCACACGCACTGGCCCACGCCGGCCGAGCTCGCGTGCCTCGTCGGCTTCGGCCTGCTCGTCTGCTCGCTGGGGCAGCTGCCGGCGCCGGGCCCGCAACTCGCCCGCATCAGGTCGCAGGGGCCGCCGCTCTTCGCGCACCCGCCGAGCGAGCCGTTCGTGGGGCGGTTCGCGCGCCCCGGCGAGCCGGTGCTGATCGTCGCGCTGCTCGGCCATCGCATCGCGGCGAGCCTCGGCGTCGAGGACGTCGAACCGTACTCCGGCGTGCGCTCGATCTTCACGCACGAACAGCTGGTCGACGGACTCGCGGCGCTCAGAGCGGCCGGCGGCGACAAAGTGTTCCTGGAGGCCGGCAATGCCTACGGCGACTTCCGGCCGCTGCTCGTGCGAGCCGGCTACAGCCTGCGCACCGAAGACGGCAACGCGCAGCTGTGGATGAGCGGCTGAGCCCGCTACGCGGCCGCCGCCGCGCACATCGCCCCGGCCACGATCGCGAGATCCGCGTCGGCGATCGCGTACGGCGGCATCGCGTAGACGAGGTCGCGGAACGGACGCAGCCACACGCCACGCTCGACCGCGGCGGCGGTCGCGGCGGAGACGTCGACCGCCCGCTCGAGCTGGATGACCCCGATCGCGCCCTGCACGCGCACGTCGGCGACGCCGGGCAGCCGCGCCGCGGGCGCAAGCGCCGAGCGCAGGCCGGCCTCGATCCGCGCGACGTCGGCGCGCCAGTCGTGCTCCTGCAGCAGCTCGATGCTGGCGAGCGCGACGCTGCACGCGAGCGGATTCGCCATGAACGTCGGACCGTGCATCAGCACGCCGGCCTCGCCGCCGGAGATGCCGCGCGCCACGCGCGGCGTGCAGAGCGTGGCGGCGAGCGTCATGTAGCCGCCCGTGAGCGCCTTGCCGACGCACATCACGTCGGGCGCGACGCCGGCGTGCGCGGCCGCGAACAGCTCGCCGCCGGTGCGGCCGAAGCCGGTGGCGATCTCGTCGAGGATCAGCAGCACGTCGTGCGCGTCGCACAGCTCGCGCAGGCGGCGTACGTAGGCGGGCGCGTAGACGTGCATGCCGCCTGCCCCCTGCACGACCGGCTCCGCGATCGCGGCGGCGAGCTCGCCGGCATGCGCCTCGAACAGCGCCGTCGTCTGCGCGTTCCATGCCGGATCGACCTGCGCCGCCGCGAACCCACCCGGCGGCCGCGGCGCGAACAGCTGCTGCGGCAGCACGCCGCTCCACAGCTCATGCATCCCGCCGACCGGGTCGCAGACGGCCATCGCGCCGAACGTGTCGCCGTGGTAGCCGCCGCGCAGCGCCAGCAGCCGCTGCTTCTCGGGGCGGCCGCGCGAGCGCTGGTACTGCAGCGCCATCTTGATCGCGACCTCGACGCTGACCGAGCCGGAGTCGGCGAAGAAGACGTGCTCGAGCCCGTCGGGGGTCAGCGCGACGAGCGTGCGCGCCAGCTCGACGGCGGGCGCGTGCGTGAGGCCGCCGAACATCACGTGCGCCGTGCGGCTGAGCTGGTCGGTCACCGCTGCGTCGAGGCGCGGATGACGGTAGCCGTGGATCGCGCACCACCACGACGCCATCCCGTCGATCAGCTCGCGCCCGTCGGCGAGCCGCAGCCGTACGCCCCGCGCCGACTCGACCGGCAAGGGCGCGTCGGCCGCGGGGAGCACGGCGTACGGGTGCCAGACGTGCTCGCGGTCGTACGCGAGCAGCGCGTCGGTGGAGCCGAGCGCGCGCGGCGCGCGCACGGCCTCGCCTCCGTCCGGTGCGCTCACTCGTCCCGCGGCGGCGGGCGGAAGACGATCTTCTTGACCTCGGCGACGGTTCCGCCGCTGAGTCGCAGGGCGGTCTGGATCCCCTCCTCGCCGAGCTCGCCGGCGACGAGCGCGCGGCGCAGCTCGTCGAGTGCCGCGCGCGCCTCCTCGGCGGCCTCGTCGCGGCCCGCCTCGAGCAGGATCAGGTGACGCGGGCGGCGCGAGGCATGCGCCAGCCGCACCCACGGATCGCGCTCCTCGGCGGCGAGGCCGTCGAGCCCGAGGACGACCGAGTCGCCGGCCGCGATGCGTCTGCCGACGGCGGCGCCGAGCAGCTCCTGCGCGCGCGCCTCGACCTGCTCGGCGGGCACCCGCCCGCTGAGGAGGGCGCGCACCTTGTCCAGCGAGAGATACGCATTTCTGTCCTCGAGCACCCGGGCGGCGAAGCGGTCGCGCTCGACGGCGCTCGGGGAGGCGATCAGCAGCAGGCTGCCGGGCGAGTAGCGCAGCCGGTCGGACGGGGTGAGCGTGCGGCAGCGCGTGGAGACGTCGACGGGGCGTCTGGACGCGCCGTCGCGGCGGGGCCGATCGGACGACCACCCGCCTCGCTCGTCGTCGGAGAACTTGACGCTGCGTGTGGAGGGATTGGTCGACATCCCTTCATCTTGCCACTGTCACGCCGCCCGCAGGTCGGCCGCTTGCGCTGCGGCACATCGTTGCGAAGCGATGGTGCGCTGTAACGCGGTCACCGGGACGATCGGACGATGGCGATGTTCCCTCCTCCCGGCCGTCGGCACGGAGCCGACCGGCGGCTCCCCTACGGGAAGGAGGAGACCATGGCGATTCCGATCACCATGCTGACGCTGGTACTGCTGCTGATGGTCGTCGACCAGATGCGGCGGTAGCGTCGGATTGCCATACGGCCCCGGGCGAGAGTCGGCTCCGAGCTCGCCCGGGGCACCAAGGCCGGCAGACCCGAGGGACTGACGGAGGAGGCCATGGCCACCATGCTGACCGGCTGATCGTACGGCCCGACCGGATCGAGCTCAACCCGTCGCGTGTTGCTCCCTTACACCCGCAGGTTCAGCGGTGGGATCGCGGTGGAGGGGACGGGGGTGGCGAGGCCGTCGGTCGGCGGCGCCGCGCCGGGCGGGATGAAGGCGGGTGCGGCGACCGACGGGACCGGCTCGGCGTCGACCGGCTCGCCCTCGCCGAAGCTGGGGTGGGCGGGATCGAATTCCCCGATCGCGGCGGCGATATCGAGCAGGGCGCGGTCGGCGTCGGCGGCGCTGGTGCGCTCGTCGACCGCCTGGCGCAGGAAGCGCTCGAGCGCGGGGCGCAAAGCGATCGCCGCGTCGACGAGGCCGTCGGTCCCGCGCTGGTAGGCGCCGATCGCGATCAGGTCCTCCTTCTCGCGGTAGGCGGCCAGCAGCTGCCGCACCGCCTGGCCGGCGGCGCGCACCGCGGGCGAGACGACCTCGCCGACCAGTCGCGAGACGCTCTGCAGCACGTCGATCGCCGGGTAGTGCGACGCGTGCGCGAGCTCGCGCGTCAATACGACGTGGCCGTCGAGGATCGAGCGGACCGCGTCGGCGATCGGTTCGTTCATGTCGTCGCCGTCGACGAGCACCGTGTAGAGCGCGGTGATCGAGCCGGTCGCGGCGGTGCCCGACCGCTCCAGCAGCCGCGGAAGCTGCGCGAACACACTCGGTGTGTAGCCGCGCGTCGCGGGCGGCTCGCCGATCGCCAGCCCGACCTCGCGCTGGGCCATCGCGAAGCGCGTCACAGAGTCCATCATCAGCATCACGTCGTGGCCCTGGTCGCGGAAGTGCTCGGCGATCGCGGTCGCCGTGAACGCCGCCTTGATGCGCACGAGCGCCGGCTGATCCGAGGTCGCGACGATCACGACCGAGCGCTCCAAAGCGTCCCCGAGGTCGCGCTCGACGAACTCGCGCACCTCGCGCCCGCGCTCGCCGACCAGGGCGATCACGTTCACGTCCGCGGTCGTCGAGCGGGCGATCATGCCGAGCAGCGAGGACTTGCCGACGCCCGAGCCGGCGAAGATGCCGAGGCGTTGGCCGCGCCCGCATGGCACCAGCGCGTCGAGCGCGCGCACGCCGAGGTCGACGCGCTCCTCGATCCGCGGGCGCGAGAGCGCGTCCGGCGGGGAGGCGGCCGTGGAGCGCGGGCGTCCGCCGTCCGCGCGCGGCATCCCGTCCAGCGGATCGCCCAAGCCGTCGATCACGCGCCCGAGCAGGTCGTCGCCGACGCGGATGCGGAACGAGGAGCCGGTCGCGCGCGCGGTCGTGCCCGGACCGATCCCCTCCATCTCGCCGAGCGGCATCAGCAGCGTGCGCTGACCGCGGAAGCCGACGACCTCGGCCGGAACCGGGTCGTGCCCGCGATCGCCGTTGACGAGGCAGACCTCGCCGACCTCCGCCTGCAAGCCGGTCGCCTCGATCACGAGGCCGATCAGGTCGGAGACCCGACCCGAGCGGCGCGCCAGGTCGGAGCCGCGCAGCAGCGCGGCGGCGCGGCCGAAGGTCCGGCGGTCCTCGCTCACACCCGGGTAGTCGGCCGGCTGACCCCGTCCTGAAGGCCCACCTCGATACACCGATTTATGTATGTTGGCGGGGGGAGCACGGGGAGCGCGGGGGTGATGGACGGACGTCGGTCGACATCGACGGACTCGGCGCCGCGGCCGGCGGCGCTCGAACCCGGCAGCGCGGCGTGGCTCGCCGCCGTGCCGGCGGTCGGACTCGCGATCGCGGCGATGGCGCTCCTCGGCCCGGCGCTCGGGCGCCTGCTGCTGTCGCCGCCCCGGCTGCGCTTCTGGCCGGAGATGACGGAACTCGTCCACCCCGAGCCGACCGAGCGCGCCCGCTTCCTGATCGCCCTCAGCGCCCCGGTCGTGCTCGCCGTCCTGACGGCGCTGCTCGCGCGCCGCTCGACGCCGCGCGAACCGCGCGCGGTGGCGCTGCTCGTGCGCGCGAGCCAGCTCGCGTTCGCGACGGCGCTGCTCGCCTGCTTCGTCGCGCAGTGGACGTACCGCTATCCCGGCGGCTACGCGTGGGGCACGCGCGTCCGCTGGTTCTTGCCGCCGACGCTGGTCCTCGCGGCGGCGATCGCGGCGGCGATCGCGCTCGTCGCGCGCAGCCCGCGGGGGCGCGCCCGCTTCCGCGCCTGGACGACCGACGCGCGCGGGCGGCAGCTCGCCGCGCTGCTGCTCGCGGCCGTCGTGCTCGCGCTGACGCTCCTGCCGGCGGTCGCGACCGACGACTCGCTGCTGCTCGGCCACGACGAATCGCTGTACCACCTGCAGTTCACGTACGACGAGACGATGGCGGTGCTCGACGGCCGCTCGCCGCTGGGCGACTTCGCCACCCAGTACGCCGCACTGTGGCCGTACGCGAGCGCGGCGGCGATGCGCGTGCTCGGCAGCTCGGTGCTCGGCTTCACGCTCTCGATGGCGCTGCTCACGGCCGCGGCGATGCTCGCGCTGCTGGACGTGCTGCGCCGCGTCACGCGCAGCACGGTCGTCGCGGTGCTGCTGTTCCTGCCGCTGCTGGCGACCAGCGCGTTCCGCCTGCACGGGCCGGCGGACATGCGCTTCTCGCTCGTGAACTACTACGGCACGATGCCGCTGCGCTACGCGGGCCCGTTCCTGCTCGCGTGGCTCGTCGCCCGCCAGCTCGACGGCGCACGCAGCGGGCGCACGCGACGGACGTGGCCGGTGTTCCTGGCCGGCGCGCTGGTCGCGGTCAACAACGTCGACTTCGGCGTGCCGGCGCTCGTCGCGAGCGCGGTGGCGCTCGTCGCGACGCGGCTGCCGACGGGGCGCATGCGGCTGCGCGCGCTCGCGCTCGACGCGGCGATCGGCCTCGCCGCGGCGGCGCTGCTCGTCTGCGGCCTGCTGCTGCTGCGCACCGGCGCGCTGCCGGACGTGTCGCTCGCGTTCCGCTACGCGCGCATCTTCGGGCAGGCCGGCTTCGTGAGCCAGGCGATGCTGCCGCGCGTCGGCATGAGCACGATCCTCTACCTGACGCAGCTCGCCGCGCTGGCGACGGCGACGGCGCGAACGCTGCGTCGCGAGCCCGACGTCCTGTTGACCGGGATGCTCGTGTGGAGCGGCGTCTTCGGGCTCGGAGCCGGCGCCTACTACGTCGGCCATTCGATACCGGAGGTGCTGACGAACCTGTTCCCGAGCTGGGCGCTGTCCGTCGTGCTGCTGACGGTCGTCGTCGTGCGGCGACTGGGAGAAGCGGCCGCGCGACGGCCGACCGCGCCGGACGTCGCATGCCTGCTCGCGTTCGGCGTGCTCGTCTGCTCACTGGGACAGACGCCGAAGCCGTGGACGGAACTGCGCCGCATCGGCGGCCACGCGCAGCCGGTCTTCCGGACGTCGGCGGCGCGGGCGTTCGTCGCCGGCAACGTGCGGCCGGGCGAGCACGTGGCGATGCTGATGCAGCTGGGCCACCGCCTCGCCGACACGCTCGGGATCGTGGACGTCACCCCGTACACGGGACTCGACTCGATGAAGACGGTCGAACAGCTCGACGAGACGCTGCGGATCCTGCAGCGCGAACACGGCCGCAAGGTGTTCGTCGCGATCGATCCGTTCGCCTCGCGCCTGTATCCGCGGTCGCTGCCGGCGGCGCTGCCCGAACGGGGCTTCCAGCTCGCGCTGCAGGCGGGCGAAGGGAACCTGCAGATGTGGATCAGGAGCTGAGCTCGACGCTCACGGGTGGGCGGGGTGGGCGGGCGCGAACCCCGCCGCCAGTTCCCGCGCACGCGCGAGCTGCGTCTCGATCGAGGCGTCGACCTGGCCCTCGTCGGTGCGCACGACGGCGCCGCCGCGCGACAGCCGCCGCTCGGCCTGCACCTCGCAATGCTCGATCCCGCCGAGCTCGGCGGCGAACCGGTCGGCCGCACCGCGCACGAGCTCCAGGTCGTCGGGGTGCACGAGCACGGTCACGCGCCGGCGCTCGCTCAAGCGGCGCAGCGCGCCGCGCACGACGTCGAGCACGCGCTCGGGATCGGCCTCCAGCGTCCCGGCGACGATCTTCTCCGCCAGCTGCACCGCCAGCTCGACCGCGTCGCGCTCGACCGCCTCGGCGGTCGACGCGCGCAGTGCCACGACCTCGGCATGTGCGCTCTCCAGCGCGCCCAGCGCCGCGGCCAGCCGCGCGCGGCCCTCGGCCAGCCCGGCCTCCAGCCCGTCGGCGTGGCCCTCGGCGCGCGCCGCCGCGCGGATCGCGTCGGCCTCGGCCTGCGCCGCCGCGAGCGGCGACTCGATGTCGCGCAGGGACACGGTCCCCCCGACCCCCGCCTCCAGCGGCTCGAACGCGTACTCCGCCGACTCAGACAACGGCGTCTCCCGCCCCGCGCCCGATCACGAGCGTGCCGGCGTCCTCCAGCCGGCGCACGACGCCGACGATGCGGCCCTGCGCCTCCTCGACGACGCGCTTCTTCTGCGGCGGCTGGTACTCCATCTCCTCGCGCAGCATCTGCGCGCCGCGCTCGGACATGTTGGACAGCAGCCGCTCCTTGACCTCCTCGTCGACGCCGCGCAGCGCCAGCGCCAGGTCTCTCTGGTCGACCTCGCGCAGCACCATCTGGATCGAGCGGTCGTCGAGTCTGGCGATGTCCTCGAACACGAACAGCAGCCGGCGGACCTCCTCGCCCAGCTCGCCGTCCACCTCGGCGATCGTGTCGAGCACGTTGCGCTCGGTCGGGCGGTCGGTGTGGTTGAGGATCTCGGCGAGCGACTTGACGCCGCCGGCGGCCGAGTACTCCTGCTGCACGACCGTCTCCAGCTTGCGCCGCATGACGTTCTCGATCTCGCGCACGACGTCGGGCGGCGTCTCGCCCATGCGCGCGATCCGCAGCGCGATGTCGGCCTGCTGCTCCTCGGGCAGGCACGACAGCACCTGCGCGGCGAGCGTCGTGTGCAGGTTGGCGACGACGAGCGCGATCGTCTGCGAGGACTCCGAGCGCAGGAACGTGACGATGTGGTCGGCCGGCGTGCGGCGCAGGAACTCGAACGGGCGGCGCTCGATCACGGTCGAGAGGCGGCCGATGATCTCGGCCGCGCGGTCGCTGCCGAGCGAGCGCTCGAGCACCTCGCGCGCGTAGTCGACGCCGCCGGTCGCGAGCGAGTCGTACGCCTGCACGACGGCGGCGAGCTCCTCGAACACGAAGGCGGACGTGTCGGGCGCGATCTGGCCCGACTTCGCCATCTCCAGCGACAGCGACTCGATCTCGTCGTCGCGCAGGTGCTTGAAGACCTCGGCCGCCTTCTCGGGGCCGAGCGCGATCAGCAGGACCGCCGCCTTCTGGCGGCCGGCGAGGCGCGGGACCGTTCTGACCGGCAGCCGCGCCGGATCGGGCGTGACGTCCTCGACCTGCGCTTCGGTCACATCGATGGCAGCCACTACTTGTCGTCCTCGGCCATCCACGCGCGCACCTGCTGCGCCACGCGGTCGGGGTCGCGGTCGACGAGGTCCTCCACCTGCAGCCGTGCCGGCTGCTCAGGCGTGCGCAGCGGGCGCACCTGCGTCGGGTGGTCGTCGGCCTCCAGCCGCTCCAGCTCGGCGAGCGTGCGCGGCGCCTGGATCTCGCTCAGCCACGTCGGCGCGGTCGCGAGCGTCTCCGACTCGCGGCGCTTGAGCTGGCGCGTCACGAACAGCAGGAAGACGAGCGAGGCGATTCCGACGAAGACGTACTTGAGGTAGCCGCCGTAGGCGGCGACCGGCGACGGCGCCGCCGCGGCCGGCGGTCTCGCGAACGCGACCTGCCCGACCGTCAGCACGTCGCCGCGTCTGGCGTCGATGCCCGCCGCGCTCGCGACCGCCGCTCTGATCTGCGGGATCGCCGAGGCGGGCACCGATCTGTCGAGCAGCACGGAGACCTGCTGCGCGTTGATCGCGCCGGGCGCGACTCTCGTGCGCGTGACCGTCTTGTCGACGCCGAACACGTCGTCGGCCGAGTCGCGTCTGTAGTCGGATCTGCCGCCGGCGCCGGTCTGCGCGTACGCGGGGGTGTTCGCCCCGGCGCCCGCCGTGCCGCCGCCGCCGGCGCCGCCGCCTCTGAGCGTCTCTCTCTCGCTTCTGGACTGGAGCGCGACGCCTCTTCTGCCGTACGTCAGCTCCTCGCGCGTGGCCTCGTCGGCGTTGAGGTCGGCGTGGACCTGCACCTGCGCCTTGTCGGAGCCGAGCGTGCGCGTCAGCATCGCGCCGATCGCCGAGGCCGTCTGCGCGTCGTAGCGCGCCTCGGCCGCCTGCTTGGCGAGCAGGCCGCCGCTGGAGGCCCCGTCGCCACTGCCGGTCGGCCACAGCAGCTGGCCGGAGCCGTCGGTGATCGTGACCTTGTCCGCCTCCAGGCCGGGGACGCTGTTGGCGACGAGCTGAGCGATGCCGCGCACCGAGCCGGGGTCGAGCGCGCCGCCGCCCGACAACAGCACCGCGGCGGTCGCCGGCGAGGACTCGTCGGAGAACAGCTGCGCCTCTCTGTCGGGCAGCACGAGCTGCACCGACGCGCCGCCGACGCCGTCGACCTGCTCGACCGTCTTGGCGATCTCGCCCTCGAGCGCGCGCTGGTAGTTGACCTGCTGCTGGAAGTTGGAGGTGCCGAGCTTCTGTCTGTCGAGCAGCTCGTAGCCGGGCTGCGCGCTCGCGCCGGAGACGCCGGCGCCGGCGAGCGCGATCCGCGCCTCGGCCGTTCTGCCCTTGTCGACCGCGAGCGCGGTGCCGTTGTTCTGCAGCTCGTAGCCGATGCCCTTCGTGTCGAGCGCGGCGGTCGCCTTGCCGGTCTGCGCCGGGTCGAGCCCCGTCATCAGCGTCGCGTAGGACGGCGCCGAGGCCATTCTCATCAGCAGGATCAGCACGACGAGCGTGCCGAGCGCGACGGCGCCGAGCACGAGGCGGCCGCGCGGCGTGACGTTGGCGAGGAGGGCGCGAAGGGGCATGAGGGAGTGCTCCTAGGGGGCGGTAGGGCTAGATCTGCGTGTGGAAGATGTCGTTGATCGCCTCAGATCCCTTGGTGCGGATCTGGCCGGCGAGCTGCATCGCGAGCTGGGCCTTCTCGACCGCGGTCACGACCGAGGCGACGTCGGTGGCGGTGCCGTTGGCGAGCGACTGCGAGGCGCTCGCGGCGGTCTCCTGCAAGTTCGTCAGATTCGAGACCTGCTGCGAGAGGACGTCGCCGAAGGAGCCGCCCGCGGATCCGGTCCCGCCCACCCCCGCGGCCGGATCGGTCGCCGCGACGCCGGGGACCTGGAACTCAGCGCCGAGCGCGCCGACGGGCGGCACGACCGTCATCTGAGCAGCTCCAGCGTCTTCGTGAACAGCTGCTTGGCGGTCTGCATCGAGGTGACGTTCGCCTCGTAGCTGCGCGAGGCGGAGATCAGGTCGACCATCTCGGTGACCGGGTTCACGTTCGGCAGCGTCACGTAGCCCTGCGCGTCGGCGTCCGGGTGGCCCGGGTCGTAGACGCGCCGCGGCGCGGACGGGTCCTCGACGATGCCGGCGACCTGCACCCCGTTGACCGGCGATGCGCTCGCGCTCGCGAGCATCGACCCGAAGCTCTGGCTCGGCTGCGCCTCCTGCAGGATGACCTCGCGGCGGCGGTACGGCTGCCCGTTCGCGCCCTGCGTCGTCTGCGCGTTTGCGAGGTTGCCGGCGGTGACGTCCATGCGCAGGCGCTCGGCCGCGAGGCCGCTGCCGGCGACGTCGATCGCGTCGAACAGGCCCATCAGCGCACGCCCATCGCGGTCTGGAGGATCGATGTGCGGGTGGCGGCGACGGAGACGAGCGCCTGGTACTCGAGCGCGTTCTTCGCCAGCTCGGCCGACTCCTGGTCGGGATCGATGCCGCTGCCGTCGGCGCGCACGACGCGGGAGCTGTCGGTGCTCGGCGAGTAGGCGAGCGTGTCGAGCGACTCGCCCGTCTCCATCGCACTCGCGAGCGTGGCGTGGAAGTCGACGTCCTTGCGCTGGTAGCCGGGCGTGTTGACGTTCGCCAGGTTGTCGGTCAGCAGCGTCTGCCGCAGCGAGGAGCCGCGCAGCGCGGCCTCGAGCGAGAGCTGGGTGGTGTCGAACAGGCTCATGCAGTCACAGGGATTCCTGCGTGGGCCTCCATGGCGAACAGATCCTGCGACCCCCTCCCTGGGGATCACGCAGGTGAATCGGCTGGGCGATTCGTTTCTTGAGGCGAGCGGCGCAGGGTCAGGGCCGCCGGCGGAGAAGCAGCCGACGATGCCGCGCCGACACGTGCTGCCCGCCCTCCTCGCCGTGCTCGTGCTCACGGGCTGCGGGCAGGCGGACCCGCGCGGCGCGCACGTCACGCGGCTCGCGTTCCACAGCGCGGCGGTCGGGCGCAAGGAGCACGTGACCGTCGTCGTGCCGCCGGGTGAGACGCGCCGCCCGCGACCGCTGCTCGTGTTCCTGCACGGGCGCGGCGGCGACGACCAGTCCGAGCTCGGCACGCAGCCGTTGTTCGACACGCTGCGTCAGCTCGGCTCGCGCGCACCCGTGATCGCCTTCCCGGACGGCGGCGACGCGTCCTACTGGCACGACCGCGCCGACGGCGACTGGGCGCAGTACGTGACCGACGAGGTGATCCCGCGGGTGATACGGAACTTCCATACCGATCCGCGCCGCGTCGCGATCGGCGGCATCTCGATGGGCGGCTTCGGCGCGCTCGACCTGGCGGAGCGGCGCGCGCGGCGCTGGTGCGCCGTCGGTGCGCACTCGCCCGCGCTGTGGCAGGCGGCGGGCGAGACGGCGGCCGGCGCGTTCGACGACGCCGACGACTTCGCCGTCCACGATGTGATCGCGACAGCCGGCACGAGCGACGGTGTCGCGGCGTTGAGCTCGCAGCCGCTGTGGATCGACGCCGGCGATGAGGACCCGTTCCTGCCCGGTGACCGCGCGTTCGTCGAGGCGCTGCGCGCCGCCGGCGTTACGGGCGCGCAGCTCGACACGCATCCCGGCGGACACGACTCCGACTACTGGTCCGGACGCTGGCCGGACTACCTGCGCTTCTACGCCGCCGCGCTCGCGCGCTGCCGCTGAGCGCCCTGCTCGATGCGGATCGAGCGGCGGGGACGCGCACTGTGCACGCCCCGCCTCCTCGATCGGGTCAGCCGTGGATCTGCACGTTCCCGCCCGTGAGCGGGCCGTCGAAGCCGGCTCTGTAGCCGTTTGCCAGCCACAGCTCATAGTGGTCCGCGGTCCCGGGCTCGCCCGCGTCGACGAGTCGCAGCCGGAACTGCACCGCGGCACCGCCGACCGGCACGTGGCCCCACACGATCGCCTCCTGCGCGCTCAGCAGCTGGAGATCGTCGATCGCGCTCGTGTGGAGCGTGGGCCCGCCCGCATGGTCGACGAACTGCAGCGTGCCGACCGGCACGCCTCTGCGCGTCATGAACTCGAAGCCGCTCGTCTCACGGCCGCCGTCGAGCGCGATCTCGAGCGCACCGCCGGTGACCTTGCCCGGCGTGCTCCCGCTGACGAAGTGCAGCGGGACCTCGGTGGCTCTGCACTCCTGCACGGCGATCGTCTTGACGACCGCGAAGCGGCCGTCGACGAGCGCCACGTCCGAGTCGTTCGTGTAGAGGCCGGCCGGCAGGAACGCGGTGATCTTGTACGTGCCCGGCAGCAGGTCGGCGAACGTCGGCGTGCCGGTCGTCGTGAGCGGGAGCGACGGATCGTTCGCGAGGACGCCGGGGACGGAGACCTCCTCGATCCGCACCTCGAGGCCGTTCACCGCAGCTCCGGTCGTGTCGTCGACCGGTCTGACGACCGAGCTTCCGAGGCAGACGTTCCCGAAGTCGGCGCCGCTCACGACCTGACCGCTGACGACCGTGTAGGCGTGCGTGCCGTCGCCGCCGGGATTCGTCTGGCGCCAGTGCGCCTGCGCCTCCTCCTGCACCGTGTAGGTGCCCGGTCTCACGCTGAACGAGTAGGCGCCGCCGGCGGCGGTCGCCGCGCTGTCGGAGCCGTCGCCCGACAGGTCGATCGTCCAGCTCGCGAGGCCGCTCTCCAGCACGGTGTCCCAGACGCCGTCGACGTTCGAGTCGTCGAACTTGCTTCCGGAGATCGTGGCGTTGCGGTAGTTGCCGAAGTCGTTGCCGGTGTACGCGTGGTCGCCGGCGCCGAGCGGCACGCTGACCGCACCCGGAGCCTGGCTCGCATGCCAGCCGCTCTGCTGGACCTCGACGACCTGGTACGAGCCGGCGCCGATCGGAAGGTCGTCGGCATCGAGGTCGAAGCTGTAGCCGCCGCCCGCGCCCGTCGTCGTCGACGCGACCTGCGTGCCGTTGTAGAGCAGCCGCATCGTCCAGCCGGAGAGACCGGGCTCGCCGGAATCGCGCTGGCCGTTCGCGTCGAGGTCCTCGTACTTCACGCCGGAGATCGTCGGTGTTGGGGTCGGGCCCGCCGCGCCGCCCTCGGTGAAGTTGCCGCAGGCAAGCGCGATGTACGCGCCGTTCCACTCAACCGTCTTGATCGTGCCGCTCGAGAGGGCGTGGAGCACCGGTGCATAGTGCAGATCGCCGACCGGGCACGGCTGCGGATGGACGGCGTCCACGCAGCCGGACCAGTCGGCCGCCGAGGCGACGTCGAGGAAGCGCACCGGTGCCCAGGTGCGGAAGTTCTCGTCGAAGCCGCGGGCGTTGTAATAGCTCGCGAGCGGCTCGGCCAGGAGCGCGTCGCGATCGATGTAGACGTGGCCCGGGTCGTATACGAACGTCTCGTGGTTCGGCGCCGCCATCATCGTCGCCTCGTTCGCCCACGGGTCCGCCGACGCGCCTGCCGTAGCGACCAGCAGCGCGACCGCGACGAGCATTGCGCCGCCCCAAATCTTCATTCCCGCCCTCACGAAATCCCCTTTTTTAAAGAGACAATTTGCGCAAAAGGAGATATCAGACGCTGTACGGCGGGTACGCCGGTGGAGCGCTCAACCAGCCTGATCCACCAGCTTCGAGGTCGGCATGGTGACCCCGTAGCCGCGCGCGGCCTGACGGCCGCGGTCGAGGCCGGTGAGGTCGCGGCCGAGCTGGTCGCACAGGAGCGTCAGCGCGGCGGTGACGCGCCGTTGCAGCTCATGCGTGCGCAGCAGCGCCTCCCGCGCGGCGGCAGGCGGACGCGCGGGCAGCGACGCGACCAGCGTCGTGCGCGTCTGCTGGAGCGCGACGAGCTCCCCGATGCGCGCGGGCTCGAAGGCGGTCACGAGCGCGAGCTCGCGCTCGGCCAGCGCGGCGAGCCGCTCGTACGGGGCCGTCTCGCTCACGACCTCAGGCGGTGACTGCGACCGCCGACGCCATGGGGGCCCCGCCTTCGGCGGCCACGCGGCCGTCTTCGGCACCCCCCGGCGCAGCCGCGATCTCGGCCCACGCCTCGCGCAGCTCGCTCAGCAGCTCGGCGACCTTGTCGAGCGCGTCGGCGTCCTGTCTGATGCGCCCCTCGCCGAGCAGCTGGAGGCAGAACACGTAGATCGCCTCGAGTCTCTCGGCGATCTCGCCCTGGCTCATGTCGAGCGTCGCGAGCAGGTGCTCGACGATCCGCTCGGCGCGACGCAGGCGCTCGTGCGCGGTCGGCACGTCGCCCTCGCGCATCGCGGTCGCGGCCTGGAAGAGGAAGCGCCCGGCGCCGTCGTAGAGCATCACGACGAGCCGCTCCGGCGGCGCGGTCAGCACCGCGCTCTCTCGGTACGCCTGCGGCGAGGCCGCGAAGTTCATGCTGCTCATGGCCCTTCCCGGATCGGAGATGTGGGTTACGTCACTCCGGGTGATCGGTCGCACCGACGCGATGTTGAGCCGCGTACGTGCGCCTCATCGGTCCACCTACCGGTGCGTCGCCGATACGGTGTCTCCCCACACCGCCGGCACGCTCGTCTACGGGAGGACGAAGGCATGACCATCGAGGACGGCTTTGCGACGCTGTCGCTGCGCGACCTGCTGGAGGCGCGCGAGGCCTACCACGTGCACCTGCTGCGCCAGCGCAACGTCGTGGCGACCGCCGTCGGGCGCTACCTGCTGCGCGCCGACGAGGACGACGCCGGCAGTCCGCGGGAGCGGCTCGCGCTCAGACCGGGCGAGCGCGCGCCGCGGCGGCTGGAGCACGTGCGCGTCACCGGCAGATCGTGGCCGTGCGTGATCGTCTTCGTCGCGCGCTGGATGAGCGCCGCAGAGATCGCCGAAGCCCCCGACGAGATGGTCCCGCGCCGTCTCTATCTGCCGGACGGGCGCATCGTCCCGACGTGCGTCGTCTGCGCCGGCACGGTGCAGGAACCGGCGCACGCCGAGGCGGTCCAGCAGCTGGCGCTCCCGAGCGGCCTGCTCGGCGGCGGCTACGGCTGCCTGAGCGAGCTGCAGGGCCGCGAGCGCGTCGGCTCGATCGGCTGCCTCGTCAGCGACGGCGTCACGACGTACGCGCTCACGAACCGTCATGTCGCGGGCGCGCCCGGCACCGAGCTGCACACGCGGATCGACGGCGCCACGGTGCCGATCGGCCGTGGCGCGGCGCCCTCGGTGCGGCGGCTGCCGTTCGAGCAGGTCTACCCGGGCCTGCCCGGCGGCCGCATGGAGGTCGCGATCGACGCCGGCCTGATCGAGCTCGAGCAGCTCGACGACTGGACCACGCAGGTGTTCGGCGTCGGGCAGCTGCAGCAGATGCGCGACCTCGGCCCGGAGGCGCTCACGCTCGAGCTGATCGGCACGCCGGTGCGCGCCTTCGGCGCCGCGTCCGGTGCGCTCAGCGGCCAGGTGCTGGCGCTGTTTCACCGCTTCACCGCGCGCAGCGGCGTCGAATACGTCGCCGACGCCGTGATCGCGCCGCGTGCTGGAGCCGGGCCGCTCGGCACGCGGCCCGGCGACTCGGGCACGCTGTGGGTGCTCGACCCCGGCGAGCCGCACGAGCACGCGGCCGGCGCGCCCGCGCCGCCGGTCGAGCCGCTCGCGCTGCAGTGGGGCGCCGCGCGCTTCGCCGGCGAGCAGCCCGGGACCGTCGCCCCGTACGCGCTCGTGACGTTCCTCAGCACGGCCTGCCGCGCGCTCGACGTCGAGCCGGTGCTCGAGTGGAACACCGGCTACGAGCTCTACTGGGGCGACGTCGGGCACTACACGATCGGCGCGCGCGCATGCGACCTCGTCGCGCCGGCCGAGCTGCGCGCCTTCTTCGTCGCCAACCGCGAGCAGATCTCGTTCGACCTGCAGACGATCGCCGCCGGCAACGTGAGAACGCCGAGAGGCACGCTCTTCCATCCGCTCGCCGACGTGCCCGACATGCTGTTCCGCAGCCTGCGGCACGACCGCGCGCACGAGGGCCCGAACCACTTCGCCGACATGGACGAGCCGCGCGACGGCGAGCACGGGCCGACGCTGCTGTCGCTGTTCGCCGAAGACGAGTCGAGCCTCGCGCCGCAGGCGTGGATCGACTTCTACGAACGGCTCGACAAGCCGCCGAGCGAGATGGGGCTCGTGCCGTTCCGCGTGGCGCAGCTCTACCGCCTGATCGTGGACTCGCTGAAGGCCGACGACGTCGACGCCGCGCTGACGGCGGCGGGACTGATGGCGCACTACCTCGGCGACTGCTGCCAGCCGCTGCACGCCTCGCGCTTCCACGACGGGCGCACGCCGGAGGAGGCGGGCGTCCACAGCCGCTACGAGACGGACATGGTCCGCGTGCACCGCGGCGACCTGATCGCCGGGCTCGACAGAGCGCTCGCCGGCGCGAGACCGGCAGCGCCGATCAGGGGCCACGAGGCGGCCGCGCGCGCGGCGGTGCAGCTGATGCAGCGCACGATCAGACGCCTGCCGCCGAAGCGCATCTGCGACGCGTACGTGCGCTCGCCCAGCTCCGACGACATGTGGGAGAAGCTGGGCAGGAAGACGATCGCCTGCATCGCCGACGGCTGCGTGACGCTCGCCGGCCTGTGGTCGAGCGCATGGGCGGAGGCCGGTGCGGACGCGCCGCCGGCGAGAGCGCGCAACCGCGACAGGCTCGCGACGCTCTACCGCGACCCCGACTTCGCGCGCTCCTACTTCCTCACGGAGCTCGTCGACGTGCTGCCGTGGACGGCGGCGGCCGTCCCGGTCTCGTAGTCGCGCCGCCTCAGCCGGCGTTCAGCGCGGCGAGCTGCCCCGACAGCCAGCTGCTCTGCGCCTGGCTCTGCGACAGCGCGGTCTCCATCGCCGTGAACTGCGCGCGCAGCGAGGTCTCCTTGAGCGCGAGCCGGTCGTCCATGTCCGCCATCGCGCTCTGAAGCCGCTTGAGCTCGGCGTCGGCGCCCGTGATGCGGACGTCGATCGTGCCGCCGGTCGTGTCGGCGTCGTGCACGAGTCGCTCGAACGTGCGCGCCCATCCGCCGACGTTGGCCGGACCGGCGAGCAGGTCGCGCACGCCGGCGGGGTTGCCGGCGAGCGCGTCGTCGAGCTGCGACGCGTCGAGCGTCAGCTTGCCGGCGAGCGCGTCTCTGGAGATCGTCGCGGAGGCCGAGCCGGTCGAGACGCCAAGGTCCGCAAGGCTGCTCATGCCGGCCGGCAGGCCGCTGATCGGCGTGTAGATCGCCTGGCGCAGCTGGGAGAGGATCGCCGTCAGCGTCGTGTCGCCGTTGAGCATGCCGGCCTGCCGGTCGGCGGCCGTCTGCGGGTTCTTGACGCTTCTCTCGTCGAGTCTCGCGCGGATCGCGTCGACGGTCGAGTTGTAGACGTCGACGAACGCCTGCAGCTTCTGCTTGATCGCGTCGGTGTCGGCGGCGGGCGCGCCGACCGTCACCGTGAGCGGGCCGCTCGTCGTGGTGACGCCTCTGAGCGTCAGTCTCACGCCGGCGATCGCGTTCGTGACGTCGTTCGTCGAGGCGCTGCCGGCGACGCCGTCGACGGCGAAGAGGGCGTCGCGACCCTGCTTGGCCTTCGACGCGTCCTCCGTCAGCGAGCCGGTCCCGTCCGTGACCGCGATGAAGCCCGTGCCGGTGTCGCCGGTCGTGCGCGCCGACAGCACGAGCGTGCCGCTGTCGGTCGCGGCCGCGTACACGGTCGCTCTCGGGTCGGAGTTGATCGCGCTGACGACATCGGAGAGCGACGCGTTCGCGGCGACCGCGGTGTCGTGGCCGTCGATCGCGATCGTGCCGGCGGCAGCCGGCGAGCTGAAGGCGTACGTGCGCTGCGCGGCGTTCGCGAGCTGCGAGACCTCCACCTGGTAGCCGCCGACGCCCGCGCCGGAGCCGGCGACGATCGCCGCCGACAGTCGCGTGGAGTCGCTCGTGGCGACGCTCTGCCGCTGCGACCACAGCGACACCGAGCGCAGGTCCTGCGCCGCCGTCTCGACCGCGCGCAGCCGCGACTGGAAGTCGGCCAGAACGGACTGCTTGGCGGTGACGAGCGACGCCTGCTGGTCGAGTCTCGTGCGCGGCTGGCGCTCGATCGCCATCAGCTGATCGATGATCGAGTTCGTGTCCAGACCGGACGCGAGCCCGCCGATGTTCAGCAGCGGCGTGCTCATACCCTACTCCAGGGGTGCGCCCGAGGCCACGTCGAGCAGCTCGCTCGGCGGGATCTCGCGCAGCACGTTGCCGTCGAGGTCGCGGACCTCCACGCGCACGCGGCCGTGCTCGCCCTCGTGCGGCGGGACGAAGCGCAGCTCGCGCCCCGTCTCGTGCAGCTCGCGCGCGACGCGACCGGCCGCGTCCATCGCCTCGAGCACCTCGGGCGGCGGACTCGCGGGGATCTCGCCGCGCGAGAGCGTCACGGTGTCCTCGGCCGCGGCGGCGCGCGGTCTGCGCGGCGCGCGCTCGGGCGCCGCGCTGAAGCCGGCTGCGCCGATCGGTGCGATTTCGGTCCCCATGTCCGGCTGTATCGGCCGATCGCGGTGGAACTTGAGGCGTGGGAACAGAGGGCTCAGCCGGCCGGCCGGCCCTCCGGGCCTACGCCGCCAGCGGCTCGAGCCGCGCGAGCAGTCGCGTCGCACGTCGGTCCCCCGCGTCCAGCGCGCAAGCCTCGCGCGCAAATTCGATGGCGTCGTCCGTCATGCCCTGCGCCGCGGCGACCTGCGCCAGCCCGACGAGTCCGCGCACGTCGCGCGGATCCGCCTGACAGACGGTCAGCCACTCCTCGGCGGCGGAGGCGAGGAAGCCGCGCCGCAGGTACATGCCGGCCAGCAGCTCGCGCCGCTCGCGCCGCGGGAGCGGGCAGGCGTCGAGCAGTCCGACGAGCTGGCCGAAGACGTCGACCTCCCGCACGCGCAGGAGCGCCTCCAAGGCGGTCGCGAGCGGCGGGACGGCGTCGAGCGGCAGCGCAGGCGTGACGTCGCCCGTCTGGCCGCGGGCCGCCGTCAGGTCGGCCCATGCGTCGAAGAACGCCAGCTCGCCGCTCGGCATGCCGCCGGCGGCCGCGCGCGCGAGCACGGTGCGCGCGACCTCCACGTCGCCTTCGACGAGCAGCGCGAACAGCTCGCTGCGGCGCGCCGCCGGGCCGTGCGGATCCTCGTCCGGCAGCTCGGCCGCCTGCGCGACCGCGTCGGCCCAGCGCCGCTGCGACAGCAGCGCCTCGGCCAGCGCGACGCGGCCCATGCCGCTGCCGGGCTGGTCGTCCAGCAGCAGGCGGTACTGCGTCTCGGCGGCCTCGGTGCAGCCGGCCTCGTAGAGCGCGGTCCCGAGCATGAAGCGCACCGTCGGCGTCAGCGCCTCGACGCGCGCCTCGACGCGCGCGACGACCTCGTCGGCCGCGACGCCGTCGGCCAGCAGCGCCGCCGCGAACGGCAGCACGAGTCCGAAGAAGCCGGGGAACCGGCCGAGGCACTCGTCGAGCAGCGCGACCGCTTCCGCGGTCCGGCCGCGCGCGTGGTGCACCTCGGCGATCGCGATCGCCGGCAAGAACGTGCCCATGCCGACCGTCGCCGTGTACCTGCTCGGCGCGTCGCCCATCGCGATGCACTCGCGGTAGAGACGCAGCGCGCCGTCGACGTCGCCGAGCGCGAGCGTCGCCGCCGCCTGCTCGAAGACGATGTCGGTGAAGCCGGGATAGCGCGCGAGCCCCTCGGCGCCGCGCGCGATGCAGTCCTCGTGGCGGCCGCAGATGCGCAGCGCGCGCACGAGCCGCGAGACGAGCGCCGGCATGAAGCCCCACGTGCGTCCCTGCGGGTCGTTGACGATCAGCTCCCACGCGCGCTCGAACTCCTCCAGCGCAGCCTGCGGGTTGCCGATCGCGCCGTACTCAGAGCCGAGGTTGAAGTGCAGGAACGGGTCTGACTGGCCGGCGTCGCGCTGTCTCAGCAGCAGCTCGATGTTGCGGCGCGACTTCTCCTTCGCGTCGCGCACCGCGCCGAGGTAGCCGAAGTGCTCCACGCGGATGTCGGTCGCCTCGATCCGCTCGGGGATGTGCAGCGGCAGCGTCTCGGCGATCTGCTCGTGCAGCGCGCCGCTGAAGCGGTACTCCGGCCGCGCGCGGAAGACGCGCAGGGCGGTGTGCGTCGCCGCCGTGCCGTCGCCGAGCTCGCCCGTGTAGGAGATCTCCGTCAGGTAGAAGGCCTCGCGCCACGTCTTGCCGCGCAGCGCGCGCAGGCGCTCGACGTCCTCCTCGACGAGCACCTCGTCGGCGTCGAGGAACATCAGCCAGTCGCCGGTGGCGGCGTCGAAGCTGACGTTGCGAGCGTCGGAGAAGGAGCCGGTCCACGCGCGCTCGATCACGGTCGCCCCGAACTCGCGCGCGATCTCGATCGTGCGGTCCGTCGAGCCGGTGTCGACGATCACGATCTCATCGACCGCGGGGGCGGCGGCCGCGAGGCAGCGCGGCAGCATCTCCTCCTCGTCCTTGACGATCATGCAGAGCGACAGGCGCAGGCCCTCGGCGGGACGCGCGCGGTCGGCGACGCGGCGCGCGCGTCTGGCCAGCTCCGTCAGCGCCACGGCGATCGCTCGGGGGAAGGCCGGCGAGACGCCGCCCTTGCGCCGGCGCGCGACCTCGTCGAGGTTGCGCGCGACGTTCGGCAGGCTCGCGTCGAGCCGGCGCGCGGCCGCGAACAGCGCGGCCGCGGCGTCCAGGCTCCACAGCTCGTACAGCAGGACGCCCGCGTAGTTGAGCAGCACCGGCTCGCGCGGCTCGTCCTCCAGCAGCGCGATCGTCGCGCGCGCGGCGGCGACGTAGATCGCCGGGACGCGAGCGCGGTCGGCCGCCTGGCCGGCGCGCAGCGCGGCCTCCACGAGCTGCGTGCGCGCCGCATAGCGCGCATGCACGTCCGCGATCTCGCCGGCCTGCGCGAACAGCGCGGCGTAGCCGTCGAGGTCGTGCCGATCGAGGCACGCGGCGGCAAGGCCTGAGAAGTCGGGCTGCGTCGCGTGCGAAGCGGTCGTGGGTGAGCCGGTGAGGCGGAGCGCCATGAGAAGGAACCTCCAACGGGGAGCGGACAACCGGGTCATCGGCCGCGCCTCGCCGGTCCTGAGCGCCGATCGCCCGCCGCACCGCGGCCCCGGGCGCTTCGTCTAATCCTGGGGTGCGTCGTTATGGCGTCCTGGCCCCTGATCTGGACGTTTGTTCTGGGTGGGTTACCCCATTGCGGCGATCTAGGCGCGTCCGCACCCCTGCCGATACCAGCCCCGATCTTGGGGACAGTCAAACGGAGGGAAGGCGGAGAGATGCAACTCGACACGAAGCGCACAGGGGGTCGGATCTCGGCTGACGAAGCGCTCGCGCTGTGGCAGCGGTATCGCGACTCGGGCGATCGCGCGGTGCGCGACCGGCTCGTGCTCACGTTCGCGCCGATGGTCAAGTACATCGTCTACAAGAAGGTGCGCGAGATCCCCGCGCGCTGCGAGGTCGAGGACTTCATCTCCTGCGGCCTGGAGGCGCTGATCCACTCGATCGAGCGCTACGACCCGGAGAAGGGTGCGACGCTCGAGCAGTTCGCCTGGACGCGCATCCACGGCGCCGTGCTCGACGAGCTGCGCCGCCAGGACTGGGCGCCGCGCTCGCTGCGCCGCTGGGAGCGCGACATCAACTCCGCGCGCGAGCACTTCATCGGCGTGCACGGCCGCAAGCCGTCGCGCGACGAGCTGGCGTCGGCGCTCGACTGCACGGTCGCGGAGCTGCGCACGCGCGAGGACGAGATCCTCGCCTCCGACGTCACCTCGCTGAACACGCTCGTGCTGAGCGACGACGAGACCGCGATCGAGCGGATCGACACGCTCGTCAGCGAGGACCGCTTCTCCGATCCCGAGCACCACACCGCGCGCGACCAGGCGAAGCTGCGCTTCCGCGCCGCGTTCGAGCGCCTGCCCCAGCGCGAGCGCCAGGTCGCCGTGCTGCTCTACGTCAAGAACCTCACGCTGCGCGAGATCGGCGAGATCCTCGGCGTGTCCGAGAGCCGCGTCTGCCAGATCCACGGCCACCTGAAGAAGCTGCTGCGCGCCGAGCTCGACACCGACGCGCTGCTGTTCAGCGAGGTCGCCTGACCTTCTCCGCCTCCCCCTCGATCTCCCGCAGCCACGCGAGCGCGGCCTCGACGGCCGCGCGCAGGGCGGGCGCGACGTTCGGCGGCAGCTGAGCGTCAGCCATACACGTCCACCCGCTCGGGCCGCGCGACGAGCTCGACCTCGGCGGAGCGGCCGGTCGTCGCGGCGAGCGCGGCGCGCAAGCCCTCCGCGCGCTCGCGCGCAAGCGTCAGCGCCGGCCCGTCCTGAAACGCGGCCCGCGCGTGCACGAGCCGCTCGTCGAGCGCGATGCGCAGCTCGACCGTCCCGATCGTCTTGCTCTCGAAGCGGACCGTCACCGCCTGTGGACGCGCGTCGCCGCCGGCCTCGTCACCGCCGTCCCGTTCATGCAGCGTGACGCGGTCACGCGGGAGCGCCGGCGGCTGCGCGAGCGGCGGCGGCTCCTGCGCGAGCGCGAACGTCGCGCGCCCGCCGCTGGTGTCCTGCACGACCAGCCGCAGTCTGTCGCCGGCCTGGATCTCCTCCGGCAGCTCGGCGGTCAGATAGGCGCCGGCGAGGTTGATGACGCCGTGCTGTCCGCGGCGCTCGACGACGCGTGCCGCCAGCACGCGCCCGACGACGAGCGGCAGGTCCGGGGCGGTCGAGCGCAGAAGGACGAGATCGACCGCGAGCGGTCGCATGCGGGCAGCCTGTCAGAGCTGCCAGACGCCGCCGCGCAGCACCGGCATGCGCCTGCCGTCCGCGGCGAGGCCGGTGACGTCCACGTCGTCGCCGCCGATCATGAAGTCGATGTGGACCATGCTCGTGTTCGCGCGCTCGCGATCCTCCTCGCCGAGCGCGAACAGGAACGACTGGCCGAGCGCGAGGTGGCTGGCGGCGTTCTCGTCGAGCAGCGTGTCGTAGAAGACCGTGTCGAGCGGGCCGATGCGGCCGCTGCCGTCGACGAGCGCGACCTCGCCGAGGCGGCAGGCGCCGTCGTCGTGCCTGCTCATCGCGCGCAGCACGTCGGCGCCCTTGTCGGCGTCGATCTGCACGGCGCGCCCGCCCTCGAAGCGGACCGTCAGCCCCTCGATCGTCGCGCCCGCGAGCTGCAGCGGCTTCGTCGCGCGCACGACGCCTTCGACGCGCGCCGGATCGGGCGTCGTGAAGACCTCCTCCGACGGGAGGTTCGGCACGTGCGGGATGCCGTCTCTCGTGGCGAAGCTCGCGCTCAGCCAGCGCGAGCTCGGCAGCAGGCCGACCGTCAGGTCGGTGCCCGGGCCCTCGAAGTGCAGGGCGTCGAAGCCTGCTGCGGCGAGCCGCTCGGCGGCGCCGCTGAGCGTGTCCATGCGCTCGCGCCAGGCGGCGACCGGGTCATCCTCGTCGAGCCGGCAGACGTGGACGATCTGCTCCCACAGCTTCGCGAGCGCCTCGTCGGGCGGGAGGTCGGGGTGGACCTGCGCGGCCCAGCCGGGCGTCGGGCACGGCCCGATCGTCCAGTTGGTCGTCTGGTCGTTGAGCACCTTGCCGGCCTCGCGCAGCGTCTGCGCTCTGTCGGCGCCGACGCGCGCCGCGTCGAGGTCCTCCAGCAGTCTCGGCGCGGTCGGACCGGTCAGCGCGATGCGCGCGCAGCGCTGGTCGCCGAGCGCGAGGATCCGCTCGCCGATCCAGCTCGGCACGGTCTCCAGCGCCTGGTCGCTGCCGTGCTCGATGCGCGCGCGCCGCACCCACGGGTCGGCGTACGCGACGTCGACGTAGGTCGCGCCGTGCGCGTAGGCGCTCGCCGCGATCGCGCGCGTCAGCGGCTCCTTGCCGATCTCGGAGGAGACGGCGACGATCTGGCCCGGCTGCACGTTCGCGGCGAAGCCGACGAGCAGCTCGGCGAAGCGGTCGAGCGTGGCGTCGTCCACGGTGCGGGCGCTAGCTCGCAGCCGGGTAGACGTCGCAGGCGGCGGCTCTGATCTGCATCGCCTGTCTCGCGCGCGCGGCGGCGATCCGTCTCGCGGACAGGTCGCCCGATCTCGCCTCGCCGGCCGGCCAGTCGCTCTTGTTGGTGAGGAAGTCTCTCGGATAGAGGCCGGGGCACAGCCGCGCGAGGTCGCGGTCGCTGTAGTCGTCGTGCGCCTTGATGAACGCCACGCGGGCGGTCTCCTGCTCCGGCGTGAGTCTGGCGGGCGTGCCGTAGGCGCAGCCGCCGGCGAGAAGTGCCGCAAGCAGCGCTGCGAGGGGGGCGAATCGGCGGGCCATCGGCCTCGAACGCTATCGCGCCCGCCCGCGGCGCGAATCCCACATATATCTAGCTAGGAGATTGACTAGATGGCTGCTACCCTTGCCTCCATGGCAGAGGTCGGAATGCACGAGGCGAAGACCCATCTGTCGCAGCTCGTCGAGCGCGCGCTCGACGGCGAGGAGATCGTCGTCACGCGTCGCGGCAAGCCGGCGGTGAGACTCACGCCGATTCCGCAGCTGCGCAGCCGCGAGGAGCTGTTCGGCTGCATGGCCGGGGAGATCGTCGTTGGCGACGAGTTCTTCGAGGAGCTGCCAGAGGACATCCTCGAGGCGTTCGGCGCCCCTCCTCGCTGAGCGGGCGGTGCTGCTCGACACGCACGCGGCGCTGTGGCTGCTCGCCGGCGACAAGCGACTTTCGCCGCGTGCGCGGGCCGCGTGCGTCGCGTCGGATCAGCCCCTGATCGTCAGCGCCGTCAGCCTCTGGGAGGTCGCCTCCAAACGCTCGCTCGGCAAGCTGGATGCGCCCGCCGACCTGTCGCGGCGTCTCGCCAAGCTCGGTCTCTTCGAGCTGCTGCCGATCTCCCCGCTGCACGCCGAGGCGATCGGCGAGCTGCCGTGGCACCACCGCGATCCGTTCGACCGCATGCTGGTCGCGCAGGCGCAGGTGGAGGGTCTGTCGATCGTTTCCGCGGACCCGGCGCTCGCGCAGTACGGCGTCGAGGTCGTGTGGTGACGTAGCCTTCCGCGCGTGGAACCGGACGCCGTCGAGATCCGCGTGCTCGGCTGCCTGCTCGAGAAGCAGCGCACGACGCCGGACGCCTATCCGCTCTCGCTCAACGCGCTGCGGCTCGCCTGCAACCAGTCGACGAACCGCAGCCCGGTCGTCGACTACGACGAGGGCGTCATCAAGGATGCGCTCCAGCGCACCTACCGGCGCGGCTGGACGCGGCTCGCGAGCGGGCACGGCTCGCGCGCGGCGAAGTACCGCCACCTGCTCGACGAGGCGCTCGGCCTCGCGCCCGACGAGCTCGCATTGCTCGGCGTGCTGATGCTGCGCGGCGCCCAGACGCCGGGCGAGCTGAAGCAGCGCAGCGAGCGGTTGCACCCGTTCGCCGGCCTGGCGGCCGTCCACGACACGCTGGGTCGCCTGATCGCGCGCGGCCATGTCGAACGGCTTCCTCGTCAGCCGGGGCAGAAGGAGGAGCGGTATCGGCAGCTGCTCGGCGGCGATTCCGCTTCCGCGGAGCCTGCTCCCGCCGAGCCTGTGACGGGGCTGCGGGCGGGTCCTGTCGCCGGTGAAGACGATTCCGCGGGCGGAGCCGCGGAGATCGTCTCACCCGCGCCACCCGCCCGATCGGCGTCGCCGACCGCCGATCCTCTGGTCGAGCGGGTCGCTGCCCTCGAGCGCTCGGTCGCTGAGCTGCGCGCCGAGCTTTCCGCCCTGCGCGACGAGCTCGGCGCCTGAGGCACTCGCGCGCTTTGCCGCGGCGCTGCGCAGGGGTCGCAAATTAAGCGTGCAAACAGGCGTTTTGCGGCGGTCGCGGCCGCAGGATGCGGCGCGTGCACAGACACGTCGTCGCCCATCTGATCATCGACCGTCACAACCGCGCAGAGATGGCACGGCACGGCGTTGTACGCCATGAGGTCGACCAGATCGTTTGGAACCGTCACGTCATCTCCGCGAACCCACGGGGCGAGCTTGGTGGAGTGCTGTTGATAGGCGAGACCGACGGCGGCCGACTGCTCGCCGTGCCACTCGCTCCGACCGACGATCCGACGACGTGGCGGCCTGCGACAGCGTTCGATGCCTCCCGCTATCACCGCTCATTGTTTGACAGGAGGTATCGATGAGCCATCATGGACTCATGCGCATAGAGGACCTGCGGCCCGAGGACTTCGACGACATCGACGAGAGCACGGTCGAGTACCACGAGGCTCGCCCGGTGAGAGGGGACCAGGTGACGACGATCCTGTCCGTTCCGCTCACGCGCGATCAAGCCAACGCATTGGACGACGTCGCCGACCTTGACGGCAAGACGATCTTCGAAGCGGCGAGAGACGCCATCGACGCCTACACGGCGATGCGCTTGAGCGCCGGCGCGCCCCATCGCCGCGCGAGCTGACGCCCTCAAGAACCGCCCGCCCCGACCGACCACCTGGGTCGAATGGAGCGCGGGCTGTACATCGCGGCGTCCGGCATGGTCGCCGAGCAGATGCGCCAGGACCAGATCGCGAACGATCTGGCGAACTCCTCGACGCCCGGCTACAAGGCCGACCGCGTCACGCAGAGAGCGTTCGCGGACCTGCTGCTGAGCAACACCGCGACCGGTCAGGCGATCGGCGCGCTCACGCCCGGCGTCGCGGCCGACCGCATGGTCACCGACACGAGCCCGCAGCCGCTGCGCGACACCGGCGAGCCGCTCGACCTCGCGATCGTGGGGGACGGCTGGTTCGGCGTGCAGACGCCGCAGGGCACGCGCTACACGCGCAACGGCCAGTTCAGCGCCGCCGCCGACGGCACGCTCACCGACCAGCTCGGCAACCGCGTGCTGGGCACAAGCGGCCAGCCGGTTCACGTCGACGCGCACGGTCACGTGAACGCGTCCGACGTCGGCGTCGTCGCGCTGAGCGACCCCGCCAAGCAGGGCGACAACCTCTTCGACGGGACCGCGTCCGGTCAAGCGACCGGGACGGTCCGCACCGGCGCGCTCGAGGGCTCGGGCGTCGACCCGGCCCGCGCGATGGTCGACATGATCGCCTCCTTCCGCGCCTTCGAGGCCGGCCAGAAGGTGATCCAGACGATCGACGAGTCGCTGCACAAGACCGCGACGCAGGTCGGCTCGCCGAACGGAGGCGCGTGATGCTCGAAGGGCTCTACTCCGCCGCCGCCGGCATGAACGCGCAGCAGCAGCGCATCGACGGCGTCGCGAACGACCTCGCGAACGCCTCGACCACCGGCTACAAGCACGTGCGCGTCGGCTTCCGCGACCTGCTCTACAGCGCGCAGGGCGGCGGCGCCGGCCCAACCGTGCTCGCGGGCGCAGGCGCCGCGGCCGGCTTCATCGGCCGCTCGCAGGAGCAGGGCGCGCTGCAGACGACAGGCCAGCCGCTCGACGTCGCGATCCAGGGTCCCGGCTTCCTCCAGGTCAAGCGCCCCAACGGCTCGCTCGCGCTCACGCGCGACGGCTCGCTGCGGCTCGACGCGACCGGTCGCCTGACGACCGCCGACGGCAACGTCGTCCAGCCGCCGATCACCGTCCCCAGAGGCACGGCGCCCGACCAGGTCGCGATCGGCGCCGACGGCACCGTGCGCGTCGGCACGGGCAGAGCGCTCGGCCGCATCGAGCTCGTCACCGTCCCTTCGCCCGACGGCCTGCAGCCGCTCGGCGGCAACCTCTTCGCCGCGAGCGCGCAGAGCGGCCAGCCGACCGCGGCCGGCAACGACGCGAGCCTGCGTCAGGGCGTGCTGGAGGGCTCGAACGTGGACGTCGGCGACGCGATGGTCGACATGATCGACGCGCAGCGCAGCTTCCAGCTCGCCAGCAAGGCGATCCAGATGCAGGACCAGATGCTCGAGATCGCCAACCAGGTGAAGCGATGAGCCTCGCCGGCCTCCCGCCGATCGACCAGAGCCTGCTGCCGGCCGACATCCGCGCGGCGGCGCCGGCGCGCAAGGACGCCTACGAGGCCGGCCTCGGCTTCGAGCGCCTGCTCGTGCAGCAGCTCTCCCAATCGCTGACCGACTCCGCGAGAGACGCGCTCGGCGGCGACTCGCCCTACGCATCCCTCCTGCCCGACGCCCTGACCGACGGCGTGATGGGCGGCGGCGGGCTCGGGCTCGCGCGGCAGCTGACGGATTCAATCGCGCCGCCGGAGGCGAGCAGATGACCGCCCTCGCAGTTGCGCCGATGACCGACCCCCGCCTCGCCGGCGACGTGCTCGCCCATCTCGAGGCGCAGCTGCAGTCGACCCAGCGGCTGCTGCAATCGGTGCTCGCGCAGGGCGTCGCGATCCGCGCGCAGGACGTCGACGGCGTGGTGCGCCAGGTCGCGGCCTTCCAGGCGGAGCTGGAGCGCCGCGCGCGCCTCGAAGAGGATCGCGCCCGCCTGCTCGCGCGCGCCGGGATGCTGCTGAGCGCCGCGCCCCAAGCCGTCACGCTCACCCAACTCACGGCGCTGATGCCCCCGCACGACGCGGCGCTCGCGACCGCGCGCAGCGCCGAGCTGCAGGGCATGCTCGCCGAGCTGGCGCGCGAGCACGCCTGCAACCAGGCGCTGATGCGGCAGGAGCTCGCGTTCCTCGACCACCTGCTGCGGCTCGTCGATCCGGCCGCGCCGGTCGACGCCGGCGCCTACACGGCGAACGGGATCCGCCCGGCGGCGCACCTGCCGCACACGACCGTCCGCAGCGGCCCTCGCGCACTGGACCTCCAAGCATGACCTCCGCCTTCTTCGGCCTCCAGACGTCGCTGCGCGGCCTGCTCACCCAGCAGCAGGCGCTCGACGTCACCGGCCACAACATCGCGAACGCGAACACCCAGGGCTACTCGCGCCAGGAGGCCGTGCTCGAGCCCACGCGCCCGTACGTCGTCCCCGCGAACAGCGTCAACACGGGCGCGGGCGCGCAGCTCGGCAGCGGCGTCGACGTCGCCGCGATCCGGCGCGTGCGCGACCAGTTCCTCGACCTCCAGTACCGCGCGCAGCAGATGAGCCTCGGCGATGCGACCGCGCGCACCGGCTCGCTCGACAACATCGAGGGCGCCTTCGCCGAGCCGAGCGACGACGGCCTCGCCGCGCAGCTGTCGAGATTCTGGGACGCCTGGAGCGACGTCGCCAACGCGCCCGAGAACGTCGGCGCGCGCGCCGCGCTCGTGACGACCGCGCAGACGCTCACGACCTCGTTCAGAACGATCTCGGACCAGCTCGCGACGGTCGCGCAGCAGGCGCAGGACGAGTTCGACGCGATCACGAGAGCCGGCGGCCAGGTCGAGAACATCGCCAGCGAGCTGTCCGGCCTCAACAGAGCGATCGGCGACGCCGTCTTCCGCGGACAGCAGCCGAACGACCTGATGGACCGCCGCGACCAGCTCGTCGACCAGCTGTCGCAGCTCGCGCAGGTGTCGGTCACGGACACGGGCGACAGCCGCTGGAGAATCGACTTCGGCGGCGTGACGCTGGTCGACCCGAGCACGCCGACCGGGTACACGTGGCCGCAGACGCTCGGCGCGACGCCGGGCGGCAAGCTCGGCGCGCTGCAGAACCTCGCGAGCGCCGCCGGACCCGCGCTCACCTACCGCGCGCAGCTCGACGCCGTCGCCGCCGACCTCGTCTCCAGCGTCAACGCGCTGCACACGAGCACGCCGTTCTTCGATCCGGCCGGCACGACCGCCGCGACGATCGCCGTCGTCGCGACCGCCGCGACCGTGCAGACGGGCAGCGGGACCGCCTCCGGCGAGAACGACGTCGCACAGGCGATCGCGAGACTCCGCGGCGGCACGAGCGACCAGCTCTACCAGGCGCTCGTCGCGCGCATCGGCACCGAATCGCAGGCGTCCGTGCGCGCGCAGTCGACCGCGCAGTCGCTCGTCGACGCGATCGACGACCGCCGCCAGAGCGTCGCCGGCGTCTCGCTGGACGAGGAGATGACCAACCTGATCCGCTTCCAGCGCGGCTACCAGGCGTCGGCTCGCACGATGTCGACGCTGGACGAGATGCTCGACACGCTCGTCAACCGCACCGGACGCGTGGGGCTGTAGCGATGTCGATGCGCGTCACCACGCTGATGAGCACGCGCGCGACGCTGCGCGACCTCAACGACGGCTTCGCCCGGCTGAACAGGCTGCAGGGCCAGCTGTCCTCGGGCAAGCAGATCACGAGACCGTCGGACGACCCGTACGGCACGAGCCGCGCGCTCGCGCTGCGCGGGGAGCTCGGCGGGCTCGACCAGTTCCAGCGCAACGTCGACGACGGCACCGGCTGGCTCAACACCTGCGACACCGCGCTCGGGCAGATGTCGGACGTGATGGGACGCGTGCGCGAGCTGCTCGTGCAGGGCGGCAACGACACCGCCGGCCCGGCCGAGCGCGCGGCGATGGCGGACGAGATCGACCAGCTGGCCGAAAGCCTCAAGCAGGAGGCGGACACCCAGTACGGCGGCCGCTTCGTCTTCTCCGGCACCGCGACCGACACCGCCCCCTACGCGCTCGGCGGCGCCGACGGATACCAAGGCGACGCCGGCACGATCACGCGCGCGATCGGCGCCGGCGTGGAGATCCCGATCAACGCGGACGTCCGCGCGCTGCTCGGCGACGGCCAGGCCGCCAGAGACAGCAAGCTGCTGAATACGCTGCGCGACATCTCCGACCACCTGCGCGGCAGCACGCCGGCCGACGCCGACGCGCTGCGCACGACCGACCTGCAGCGGCTCGACGCGAACGTCGACGTGCTCAACGGCATCCGTGCCGACGTCGGCGCGCGCACGAACCGCCTCGCCGTCGCCGGCTCGCGCCTGTCCGGGCTGGCGCTCAACTCCACGAGACTGCTGTCGGACGTCGAGGACGCCGACATGGCGCAGACGATCACCCAGTACACGACCCAGCAGGCCGCCTACAGCGCAGCGCTGAAGGCCGGCGCCACCATCGTGCAGTCCTCGCTGCTCGACTTCCTCCACTAATCCCCCGTCAAGGAGAGGCCCGCCCGTGTCAACGACGATCGACAGCACCCGCTTCGGCCGCATCGAGGTCGCGCCGGACAGCGCGATCGTGTTCCCCCACGGCCTCGCCGGCCTCGACAGCAGAACCTTCACGCTGATCGCGCGCTCCGAGGACGACGCATTCGTATGGCTGCACTCGCTGGAGGACCCGGCGCTCGCGCTGCCGCTGGCCGACCCGCGCCGCTTCTTCGGCGGCTTCGCGCTCGAGCCCGCGCCGGCCGAGGGCGCCGCCGTCTACGTGACGGTGCGCGCGAGCGAGCGGATCGAGGAGTTCACCGCCAACCTGCGCGCCCCGCTGGTGATCGCCGACGGCATCGGCCGCCAGGTCATCAACGAGGCGCCGGACGCGGAGCTGCGCGCGCCGCTGTTCGCGGAGCTGGCGGCGGCCGCCGCCGAGCAAGCCGCCTGATGTGAGACGCTCTCGGGCATGCTCATCATCACGCGGCGGCCCGGGGAGAGAATCGTGCTCGGTGACGACATCGTCGTCACCGTGATGGAGATCAGCGGGCAGACGGCCCGCATCGGCATCGCCGCGCCGAGAGAGCTGCCGGTCTACCGCGAAGAGATCTGGGAGGCCGTCAAGGCCGAGAACCAGGCCGCGGCGTCGGTCGGCCCGGACGCGCTGCCGCCGGTGCCGCCGGCGGCCGACGGCGAGTAGCGCCGCTTCACCGTCTCTTCACCTTCCGTTCACGAGGATGCCGGGATCGACCACGGCCTCCTGCATCTGCTGAACGGCTTCTTCGCGCGGCACGACGGCGTTGAGGATCCGCTGCTGGCGTACTCCAACGCCTCGCAGCTGCTGTTCATGGGCGCGCTCGTGGCCCTGTTCGCGCTGCTGCCGGGAGTGCGGCGCCGCGCCGGCCGGCGGATCGCCGTGGCCGCGGCCGCGAGCGCGGCCGTCGCGCTGGCGGTCGGCGCGGTGCTGTCGCATCTCGTGGACCGCGCGCGCCCGTTCGTGACCGACCCGAGCGGCGTCCACCAGTTCACCCACCACGCCGCCGACGCCGGCTTCCCGAGCGACCATGCGACGGCGTCGTTCGCGATCGCCACCGCGATCGTGCTGCGCAACCGCCGCTGGGGGATCGTCGCGCTCGCGCTCGCGACGCTGCTGTCCCTGACCCGCGTCGCGATCGGCGTCCACTACCCGAGCGACGTGCTCGCGGGCGCCGCGCTCGGCGCCGCGAGCGCGCTCGCGCTGTGGCAGCCGCCGATCCGCCGCCGCCTGCACGTGCTCGCCGACTGGGCCGGGGGCCTGCTCGACGGCGCACTCGCGCGCGTGCGCCAGACCGCTCGCTGACAGATCGCCCCGCGCCCGCCGAACGCGACCTGCGATCGGCGTACATTGGGCTTCTGCGCCCACGATCAAGGACACGCGGGGTCGATGTAGTAGGACGCATCGATGGCGGGCACCAGCGGAACATAGGCACTCGAACGGGATCCATCGCGTGAGCACGCTGCTCGGCACCACCCTCAACGGCCGCTATCGGCTCGAGGCCCGCATCGGCACGGGCGGGATGTCGTCGGTCTACCGCGCGATCGACGAGACGCTCGAGCGGCCCGTCGCGATCAAGCTGATGAACCGCGAGATCGCGACCGACTCCGACCAGCTGGAGCGCTTCAGACGCGAGGCGCGCGCGGTCGCGCAGCTGTCGCATCCGCACATCGTCGGCGTGATCGACTACGGCGAGGACCAGGGGCGCCCCTACATCGTGTTGGAGTACGTCGAGGGCGAGACGCTCAAGGAGCGGATCCGCCGCAACGGCGAGCTCGACGTCTCGGAGGCGGTCGCCTACGCGATCGAGATCGCTCGCGCGCTCGGCTGCGCGCACGCGAGACACATCGTGCATCGCGACGTGAAGCCGCAGAACGTGCTGATCGACGAAGAGGGCAGCGCGAAGGTGACCGACTTCGGCATCGCGCGCTCGCTCGACGACGACGGGCTCACCGCCGACGGGCGCGTGCTCGGCACGACCGACTACGTCTCGCCCGAGCAGGCGCTCGGCCACGACGTGACCGGGCAGTCCGACCTCTACTCGCTCGGAATCGTGCTGTACGAGATGCTGACCGGCAGCGTCCCCTTCAAGGGCGAGAACCAGGTCGCCGTCGCGATGAAGCACGTGCGCGAGGAGCTGCCCGACGTGCAGACGCTGCGACCCGAGGTGTCGGCATCGCTGGCCGCGGTGATCGACCGCGCCACCGCGAAGGACCTGCATGAGCGCTATCGCAGCGACGAGGAGCTGATCGCGGACCTCGAAGACGTGCTGGCGCTGGAGGCGGCCCGCTCCGGCAGCGCGACCGGCGAGGCGACGACGGTCCTGCGCACGCTGCCGAGCCGCACGCGCCGCCGCGTGCCGCTGCGGGTGCGTTCGCGGCCCGCCTGGATCGCGCTCGCGGTGCTGCTGGCGGTGGCGGTGCTGGCGGTCGGGATCGTGCTGCTGGGCGATCGCACGCACCGCGGCACCGGAACCGAGAAGACCGCCGGCGGCGCGGCGATGACGCAGGTCGGCCTGCGCTCGAACGCGGCCCACGACTACGACCCGCTCGGCGACGGCACCGAGCACGCCGACCAGAGCTCCTTCGCGATCGACGGCAACCCCTCGACGACGTGGACGACCGAGTCCTACACGACCGGCGACCTGCAGAAGGACGGCGTCGGGCTCGCGCTCGACGCCGCGCCCGGCGCGGTCTTCCGCGAGCTGCGGGTGCGCACGCCGACGCCGGGCTTCTCAGCTCAGGTCTACGTCGGCGACAGCGGATCGCTTCCGTCGACCGTCCCGGATCCCGGCTGGAGGCTCGTCGCGACGACGTCCTCGGTGAGCGGCAAGCAGACGATCGACCTCGACACGGCCGGCCAGAGATCCCGCTGGGTGCTGCTGTGGATCACGAGACTGCCGTCCGGCGGGGACCGTGTCGAGGTCAGCGAGCTGTCGCTGTATCGATAGGCGAACCTATATTAGGGTGATCGATATGGGCGTCGTGCCCCCTAGCGGCGTTATCGTCGTGGCAGAGCTGTTCAGCCTGATTTCGTTCTGACACGAGAATTCCCTTATGACTTCTCTCTTCCTCAAAGGCTGCGCCAAGAGCTGAATCGCTATGACTCTGCCTTCGGGCCCGAGCTTCCATTCGGTGACGATGCTTTCGCCCGGTTCGCCGAAGACCGCTAGGCAGGATTCATTCCCGAAGAGTCTCCACATGGCAGTGACTCTTATTCCTCTGATTAGGATCCTGACTTCAGATATCGCCGGTAGCGTCCCGGTGAAGCCCAGGTACTTCATGTGCCATGGCAGCGACGTCGCCGGAGCTTCCCCGCCTAGCACCCTTTCCGTGCCGTTGTGCACCCACATTGCACCTTCGCCGCCGCACGGGCCGGCTGTGGCTCTGGTGATGTAGCCGATTAGATTGCCGGGGGCCTTGCCTATCGTCCTCGCATGGAAGGAGCCTTCGAGTGTCAACAAGCACCTGAATTCAGCTGCGGGGCTCATCGGGACGATGACGAACACCGGCGCCCACACCGCTCTTATGCTCTGGCTGCTGAAGGTGAGTTCCCTGGCCGAGGCGCCGTGGACCATCGCCGCGAGAGCAATGGTTACGAGCGCGCACGACAGCGAGAGCCTGACGGACTTTCGCATGTGATCATGCCTCCGACTCGTACGGTCAGGTCGCCGCGACGAGGTCGCGGCGAGCGAAGCGCGGTTCCCCCTTTCCTCGCCGTCGCCGAGTCACGCCAGCTTACCGGTGGACGGGAACGGCGTGAATCCGCGTTCGCATCGTGGCGCGTGCGCGGTTTCGGCGGAGGGACTGGCGGGGCCCTCTCTGCAGCGGTGCAACGACCCGCGGCCCCGACGCCTCAATTCACGTTACGTGCACGCGATCGTGTTGACCGGCGAGTAGGTCCCGCTCCCGCCTAGGATCTGACCGCTGTTGGACAGCGACGATCTTAGGATCGTGATCGAGCCTCTGCCGCTCGCGACTAGCGTGCCGATGTTGCCGCTGCTGGACGCTATCCCGTCTATCGAGAAGGCGCCGGCGACGAAGCCTAGGAGGCCCGTGCTGGTGGACGGGCATCTTAGGGCCGTCTGCGCCGTGAGCGTCCACGGCAGGCCCGTCGGCGTGACCCTGTGACCGCCGGAGCAGTTCGTCACGCTCGCGCTGGAGATGCTGCCGCCTCTGCCCGGCAGCGTTATCGGACCGGTGCTGACCGATCCGCTGAGCGACACGTCGCACGTAAATAGCCCTATGAGGAAGCCGCTGAAGCCGAGGCTTCTTATCGTCGCGGATATGTTCCCGCCCGGGCTCGCCGTGACCGAAGCTGCACTGGCGACCGCTGCCGAGGCAGCGATCAGCGCCGTCGCGATCAACAGCGACGTGAGCGTCTTACGCATGTTTCCCCCTGGATCGTTGGCGTTGTAAACGCAGACGTCGACGCCAAGCGTCTGCATTCTAGATGAACGAGGTCGTTCAGGGGGAGAAGTTCAGAACCGATACGCCCGCTCGCGCGCGTGGCGCTCGATCGCGAGCTCGACGAGGCGTCCGAGCAGCGCTTCGTACGCGAGGCCGGACGCGGTCCACAGCTTTCCGTAGACGCTCGTCTCGGTGAAGCCGGGCATCGTGTTGAGCTCGTTCACGAGCACCGTCTCGCCGTCGACGAAGAAGTCGGCGCGTGCGAGGCCGGCGCAGCCGAGCAGCGCGAACGCCTCCACCGCCAGCGTCTGCACGCGCTCGGCCGCGCGCGGCGGGATGCGCGCCGGCACGATCAGCCGCATGCCGCCGCCGACGTACTTCGCCTCGTAGTCGTACCAGCCGCCCTCGTCGCCCGTCAGGATGATCTCGCCGGGCAGCGAGACGTCCGGGTCGTCGTTGCCGAGCACCGCGCACTCGACCTCGATCCCGGCGGCGGCCGCCTCGACGATCGCGAACGGGTCGTGCACGAACGCCGTCTCCAGCGCCGCCGCCAGCTCGTCGGCGGCGCTCACGCGCACGATCCCCACCGAGGACCCCAGCCGCGCCGGCTTGACGAACAGCGGCAGGCCGAGCGGCGCGAGCGAGCGCAGGACGGCGTCGCGGTCCTCGCGCCAGCGCGCATGCCGCACGCCGCGGTAGTCGACCTGCGGCAGGCCGGCGCGCGCGAGCAGGTCCTTCGCGACGACCTTGTCCATGCAGGCCGCCGACGCCAGCACGCCGGCGCCGACGTACGGGACGTCGAGGCACTCCAGCAGCCCCTGCACGCTGCCGTCCTCCCCGAACGGGCCGTGCAGGACGGGGAAGACGGCGTCGGCGCCGAGCAGGCCGCGCCCCGGCGTCGGCGACAGCTCCTCCCCGTCGAAGCGCCAGACGCCGTCGCGCGCGATCTCGACCGCCACGACCTCGTGGCCCGCACGCTCCAGCCCCGCGCGAACCGACGCGGCCGAGGCGAGCGAGACGTCGTGCTCCGACGAGCGCCCGCCGCCGAGCACGACGATCCGCCGCGCCGTCAGCTCGCCGCTCATCCGCCCGCGCCTCCGGGCGCGGTCGGCGTGGTGGGCGTGGTGGCCGTCGTCAAGCGACCGACGAAGATCCGCACCGGCCCGCCCTGTTTCGCCTGCGTGCCGGACGCCGGCTTCTGGTCGAGCACGACGCCGTCCTGATTCGGGTCGGTCACGTCGCGATACGAGACGCGCGGCTCCAAGCCGGCGGCCGTCAGCGTGTCGCTCGCCTCCTGCGCCCCCTGACCGAGCAGGTCGGGAACGATCACCGTCGGAATCGCTCTCGCGACCACGAGCGCGACCGAGGAGCCGGGGTCGACCTTCGTGCCGGCGGCCGGATCCTGCCGCAGGACCGTGCCGGGTGCCTGATCGGCGGAGCCCTCCTCGGTGGTGGTGAACTGGAAGCCGCCGTTGCCGAGCGTCTGCTGCGCCTCCCGCTGCGTGAGCCCCACCACGTCCGGCACGGCGACCTGCTGCGGGCCGCTCGAGACGTACAGCGTCACATCCGAGCCGCGGTCGACCGGCGTGCCGGCCGCCGGCGAGGTCTTGATGACGCGGCCCTTGGGCACGGTGTCGTCGGCCTGGCGGATCACCCGGTCGACGACCAGCCCCTTGTCGACCAGCATCGCCGTCGCCTTCTGCTCGCCGAGCCCGTCGACCGACGGGACCGCCACCTGTCCGGGGCCGCTCGAGACCGTGAGCGTGACCGTCGAGCCGTCCTTCGCCTGCTCGCCGCCGGCCGGATCCTGCGCCAGCACCTGATTCGCCGGCCGGCCGCTCGTGACGCGGTCGACGGTCGTCTCGAAGCCGGCGGCGCGCAGCTGCGACGTCGCGGCGGGCAGGTCCTCCCCGACCACGTGGGGCACCGTCGCGTTGTCGGGCCGCGTCAGCAGCACGAGGCCGAGCACGATCGCCGCCAGCGCGAGCGCGGCCAGCAGCCACGCCCACCACGGCGGGCGGCGGCGCTCGTAGGGATCGGCGGCCGCCGGCTCCGCGTAGTAGGGCGGCGGGGCTGACGCTTCAGCCGCAGCAGCGCCGGCCGCCGCGCCCAGCGCCGCCGCCGCCAGCGCTTCGTCGGTCGGCCCGTAGGGGTCCGGCGGGATCGCCGCCGGCGCGAAGATCGCCGTGCGCTGACCGGGCGCCTCTTCCGCGACCACCGCGTCGCGCGCGTCCTCGAGCGCGTGGATGAACGCGTCCGCGTCGGCGGGTCGCTGCGCCGGGTCCTTGTTGAGCGCCCACAGCACGATCGCCTCCAGCGCCGGCGGCACCGACGGGTCGAACATGCTCGGCGCGGGCGGCGCCTCCGAGACGTGCTTGAGCGCGATCGTCACGGCCGAGTCGGCGTCGAACGGCACGTGCCCGGTCAGCAGCTCGAACAGGATCACGCCGACCGCGTACAGGTCCGACGACTGGCTGACGGCGAGGCCCTGCGCCTGCTCCGGCGAGAGGTACTGCGCGGTGCCCATGATCGAGCCGGTCTCCGTCATGTCGGAGGCGCCCGCGCGCGCGATCCCGAAGTCGGTGACCTTCACGCGGTCCTCGTCGTCGAGCAGCACGTTGTGCGGCTTGAGGTCGCGGTGGACGATCCCCTTGCGGTGCGCGAAGCGGGCCGCCTTGAGGATCTGCACGGTGATGTCGACAGCCCGCACCGGATCGAGCGGCGCCTCCTGCCGGATCACGTCCTTCAGCGAGCGGCCCGGCAGGTACTCCATCGCGATGTAGTAGGTGCCGTCCCACTCGCCGCGGTCGTAGACGCCGACGACGTTCGGGTGCTGGAGCCCGGCCGCGGCGCTCGCCTCGCGGCGGAAGCGCTCGACGAACTCGGCGTCCTCGGCGAAGCGCCGGTGCAGCAGCTTGAGCGCGACCTTGCGGCCGAGCTGCTGGTCCTCGGCGCAGTAGACGTCCGCCATGCCGCCGGCGCCCAGCTTCGTGAGCACCTTGTAGCGGCCATCGATCAGCGCGTCGCTGGGTATCTCGCTCATGGCTGTTGGAGGAGGGACTGGAGGACGGCGCGCGCGATCGGGGCGGCAACGGTACCGCCGAAGCCGCCTTGGGAGCGCTCCACCGTGACGGCGATCGCGATGCGCGGGTTGTCGGCCGGCGCGAACGCGACGAACGACGGCTGCGTGAGGTTGGCGCCCACCTCGCCGATCTCGGCCGTGCCGGTCTTGCCGGCGACCTGGATGCCCGGCAGCTGGACGGCCGTGCCGGTGCCGGACTCGACCACGGTGCGCATCATCTGGTTGACCTGCTGCGCGGTCTGCGGCGAGACGGGCGTGCTCGCGAGCTGCGGCGCGACGCGGTCGACCGTGCGCCCGTCGGGGTCGACGACGCGGTCCGTCAGGTGCGGCTTCATCAGCTTGCCGCCGTTGGCGATCGCCGCCACGACCATCGCCATCTGCAGCGGCGTGACCGCCAGCTTGTCCTGCCCGATCGCCATGCGCCCGACGTCGACCTGGTCGCTCGTGACCGGCAGCAGCCTCCCGTTCAGCCGCTCGCCGCTGGCGAGCATCTCGTCGGCCGGATAGTCGAGCGGCGGCTTCGCGTAGAAGCCGAATCTGCGCATGTAGTCGGCCATCGTCTGCTTGCCGAGCGCCTCGCCGATCTGCCCGAAGACGGTGTTGACGGAGTTCGTCATCGCCGTCGTGAGGCTGATCGGCCCGAAGCTCTCGCCGAGGTCGTTCTTCAGCGCCACGCCGGAGATCGTCTTCGGCGAGCTGCCGTCGATCACGGAGTCGGGCGCGTACCTGCCGGTGTCGATCGCGGCCGCGGCGGTGACGACCTTGAAGGTCGAGCCGGGCGCGTAGCTCGACTGCGTGGAGCGGTCGAGCAGCGGCGCGCCGGAGCCCGCCGCGTTGAGCCGTCTGAAGACGCCGGGCTGGGAGAGGCTGTTCGGGTCGTAGCCCGGGGAGCTCGCCATCACCTTCACCGCGCCGGTGCGCGGGTCGAGCGCGACGACGGAGCCTGGGCTGCCGGTCGCGGCGAGCTGATCGATCGCTATCTGCTGCGCTCTTGGATCGAGCGTCGTGATCACGGAGTCGCCCTGCTGGCGCTTGCCCTGCAGCTGATCGGCGAGCGAGCCGAGCTCGTCGCCCTGGCCCGAGAGCTCGTCGTTGCGGTAGCGCTCGATCCCGGCCAGCTGGTTGAGCGCGACGATCGCGTAGCCGACCGGATGCCCGAACAGCGCGCCGGCCGGGTAGGCGCGCCTGTACGTGCCGCCCTGCCCGCGCACGCTGCGCGCCAGCAGCGAGCCGTCGGCGGCCTTGATCGCGCCGCGCTTGACGTGCAGCGCCGCCAGCAGCGGGCGCTTGTTGAGCGCGTTGTCGCGCAGGTCCTTCGCGTCGAGCACCGACCATCTCGACGTCCAGATCACGAGGATCGCGAACAGCAGCACGATCGTCGCGAACAGCCGCATGATCGGTCTGCTCATCGCCCGCCCTCCGCCTCGCGCCGCGCGCGGTCGGAGACGAGCAGCAGCAGCGCCAGCAGCACGAAGTTCGCCAGCAGCGACGAGCCGCCATAGGAGATGAAGGGCAGCGTGACGCCGGTGAGCGGGATCACGTTCGTGACGCCGCCGACGATCACGAACACCTGCAAGGCGAAGACCGCGCTCAGGCCGACCGCCAGCAGCGTCGAGAACGAGTCGCGCGCCAGCAGCGCGACCTTGAAGCCGCGCTGCACGAACAGCAGGTAGGTCGTCAGCACCGCCACCGCGCCGACGAGCCCCAGCTCGTTGACGATCACCGCGTAGATCAGGTCGGTCTGGGGCGCCGGCAGGATCGGCCCGCCGCCCGGCAGCGTCAGGAACGCCTCGCCGAAGCCGCGGCCGAGCAGCCCGCCGTCGGCCTGCGCGAACAGCGAGTTTGCGATCTGGTAGCCGACGTTCGGATAGCGGTGCGCGTTGAGCGGGTCCATCCACACGTGCACGCGGTCGGTCACGTGCGGCACGTGCGTGCCGAGGTACCACGCGCCGAGCCCGAACAGTCCGAGCCCGACGACGACGAACGACGCGCGGCTCGTCGCCACGTACAGCACCGCCAGGAACGCGCCGAAGAACATCAGCGAGCTGCCGAGGTCGCGGATCACGATCAGCAGCAGCATCGCGATCCCCCAGATCACCAGCAGCGGCCCGAAGTGCTTGAGCGGCGGCAGCGTGACGCCCGCGATCCGCCGCGCACCGGTCACGAGCAGCTGCCGCGTGTCGCGCAGGTAGGACGCGAGGAAGACGACGATCCCGATCTTCGCGAACTCCGTCGGCTGGAAGACGAAGACGCCCGGGATCCGCACGCCGAGGTACGCCCCGTTCACCTGCGCGCCGATCCCGGGCAGGCGCGGCAGGCACAGCAGCGCGAGCGAGCCGGCGGCGATCAGGTAGCGGTACTGCTCGAGCTTGCGGTAGTCGCGCACGAACACGATCGTCGCGACGAACAGCCCGAGCCCGACGACGAACCACTGCGCCTGCTGGCGCGCGAGCGTGTCGTCGATGCGGTAGATCACGACGAGCCCGAAGCTCGCGAGCACCGCCGTGAGCGGGAACAGGTACGGGTCGGCGTACGGCAGTGCGATCCGCAGGAACACGTGGGCGGCGATGCACAGCCCGAGGAAGATCGCCCCGTACGTCAGCGACAGGTTCGACAGCTGCTGCGATCCCTGCTGGATGAAGACCGCGGCGAAGCCGGCGGTGACGAGCAGCGACGCGGGGATCAGGCCGAGCAGCTCGCGGTTGCGGGCGCTCATCTGTCGGGATGACTGATCCACGAGATCGTGGATGCGAGGGGTGCGATGGACGGATGCTGGGCGACGCGCGGTGTCGAAGGCGATGCTGGTGGCATCGGCGAGACGCCGTGCGGCGCCCAGCGCCGGCCAGCGTGCTCCTCGCGCCGCGAGATCGTGGAATCAGTCATCCAACTGGCCCAGCTCGAGGGCGCTGATCAGGTCGCGCGCGTCGTCGCGCGAGCGCAGGCGGTGGTCGAGCAGCCGGCTGCGCTGGCCGGCGGTCATCTCGCTCGCCGGCACGCCGGAGACGTAGTAGGACTCGTACAGGTGGATCCCGGCCGGCAGGTCCCACGGCACGCCGCGGTAGACGGTCACCATGCCGGCGTTGTTGGTGCCGACGAAGAAGACGGCGCGGGAGGCGAGCCAGCCCGCTGTTCCGAGCGCGCCCAGGACGATCACGGTGGCCGCGATCGCCGCGAAGATCTTCACCTTGCGTGGGAGCGGCGCTTCTGCGCGCGCTCGGCTGCCGCGCGGGGGGACGGTTCGCGGGGCTTTGGCGCTGCTGCGGGCGGGTCCTGTCGCCGGTGAAGACGATTTCGCGGGCGGGGCCGCGGAAATCGTCTCACCCGCGCCACCCGCCCGATCGGCGGGGCTGGCCCCCACCTCTTCCAGCCGGAACAGGACGACGGTGATGTTGTCCCGTCCTCCGGCCTCGTTCGCAGCGTCCACCAGCTGTCGGCCCGCTTCTCTCAGGCTCTGGGCTTCGCTGAGGATCTGCTGGAGGTCGTCCTCGCCGATCATCCCCGTGAGGCCGTCGCTGCACAGCAGCAGCACGTCGCCGGCGCGGGCGCGGTGGGTGTGGAGGTCGATGTCGATGTCGGGTTCGGGGCCGAGCGCGCGGGTGATGATCGAGCGCTGCGGGTGCTCGGCCGCCTCCTGCTCGGTCAGCTCGCCGCGGCGCACGAGCTCCTCGACGAGCGTGTGGTCGCGCGTGAGGCGGCTCAGCTCGCCGTCGCGCAGCAGGTAGGCGCGGCTGTCGCCGACGTGCGCGAGCGCGAGCTCGTCGCCGTCGAGGTATGCGGCGGTGAGCGTCGTGCCCATCCCGTTGAGCGTGCGGTCCTGCTGCGAGACCTCGTGGATGCGCTGGTTGGCCGCGCGCACGCGCTCTTCGAGCCGCTGCTCGGAGGTGCCGTCGTCGGGCAGGCCGGCGGAGAACGTCTCGGCGGCCAGTCTCGACGCGACCTCGCCGGCCTGGGCGCCGCCCATCCCGTCGGCGACGACGAACAGCGGCGCGCGCACGAAGAAGCTGTCCTCGTTCGCCCTGCGCTGACGACCGGTGTCGGACTTCTCGAAGTGCTCGGCGACGCGCAGGGTCATCAGTCCGCAAGGTACGTGAGCTGGCTGTCGCCGATCCGGATGCGGTCGCCGTGATGCAGCGGCCGCGGCCCGTCGAGCGGCTCCTCGTTGAGGTAGGTGCCGTTCGTCGAGCCGAGGTCCTCGAGCACGAGCACGGAGCCCTGCCGCTCGATGCGGGCGTGGCGCGTCGAGGCGAACGGGTCCTCCAGGCGGATCTCGACGTCGCCGCGCCCGAGCGTCGCGCCGCGCTCCAGCGAGTACGCGATCCCGTCCGGATGGCCCGCGGCGCGGTCGACCACGAGGCGCGGCTCGCCGTCCAAGCCGGCGCCGAGCACGACGGCCTCGTCGGCGCGGTGCAGGCCGGTCGCGTCGGGATCGCTCGCGCCGGATCCGACGACCACCGGGGCTGCGGCGACGCCGCTGCCGTCGCCGGAGCGGCGCAGATCCTTCCACGCGCTGCGTACGACCCACAGCAGGAACAGGTAGAGCACCGCCAAGAAGGCGAGCTTCAGCGCAACCGAAGCCGGCTCGAGCGTCGTCATGAGAGAGGGATCCCGCCCGCCATCGTCACTCCAGCTCGAACGTCAGCACCGTCGTGCCGAGCTCGATCCGATCGCCCGGCCGCAGCGCGTGCGCCTGCTCGATGCGCGCGCCGTTGACCGCGACGCCGTTCGTCGAGCCGAGGTCCGCGACGAACCAGCCGCCGCCGCGCGGGCGCACCTCCGCGTGCTGGCGCGAGACGTTCGCGTCGTCCAGCACGATGTCGCACGAGCGCGAGCGGCCGATCGTCGCCCCCTGCGCGCCCACCACGAGCCGCTTGCCGTCGCTCACCAGCAGCGCGCGCGCATCGCGGGCGCGGGCGCGCTGCTCGAGCGGCTCCTGCAGGCGCTCGGCGGCGCTGTAGATCATCGTGTGCCCGGCGTCGCCCTGCGAGGGCTCGCGTGCCGGATCCTCGCTCGGCTCGACCAGCCGCGCCTGGATCCCGAACTCGCCGAGCCGCAGGCGGTCGTCGGTGCGGAACTCGACCGCCGGCCTGCTCATCAGCGAGAAGCGCTCGCGCCGCGCGTGCTCCAGCAGGTAGCCGGCGAGCTCGTCGCGCAGCTCGCGCTCGAAGCCGGCGAAGCGCTCGCGATCCTCCGGCGAGAGGTAGACCGCGTACTCGTTCGGCGCGTACACGCGCGAGATCGAGTGCGACTGATGCTCCTCCATCTCGCGGGCGAGCTTGCGCGCGATCTCGACCGGGCGCACCTCCGAGCGGAAGGCACGGCTGAACGTCCCCTCGACGAGGCCCGCGATCTTGCTCTCGAGGCTGCGGAGGACGGTCATTGGCGAGACGGGGAGGCCGGCTCCGGCTCATGCTACGGAAGCACCGGCGGATCCGACGCCCGCGCATAGCGGGACGCATGCTCGCGCGCGCCGCGGATCGCCCGGGCTGCGACGGCGATCAGCACGGCCGCGGCGGCGCCGAGCGCGACACCGCGCGGATCCGGCTGCGGCACCGTTCCCGGTCCGAGCGCACGCCCGATCGCACCCGCGCCGGCGGCCAGTCCGGCCGCCCACAGCGTCGCCGCGACGAGGTCGAGCGCCGCGTGGCGCCCGCGCACGAGCCAGGGCAGGACGGCCGCGCCGAGCGCCCACAGGCCGGCGCACGCGAGCACGCCGGACTCGAGCAGCGGCCGCAGCACGTGCGTGACCGCGTCGGGCGCGGATCCCTGCCAGGCGGTGCCGTCGGTCACGCCGCGCGGGCGCCCGTACCAGAGCGTCTCGCCGAGCACCGGCTCGGCCAGCACGACGAACCAGAGCCCAAGCGCGCCGAGTGCGGCGCGGCGCCACAGCGTGCGTGCCTGTCCGGCCACCGCGGGGTAGGCGCCCGCGAGCAGCGCCACGCCCATGAGCGGCGCCGCGAACGGAATCGACCAGGTGCGGCCGCGCAGCGGCAGCAGGATCGGCGGCGCCGCGAGCGCGCAGCCCAGCACGAGCGCCAGACCAGCGGCACCTCCCGCCACGGCATCCCCGGCCACCCAGCCCAGCAGCACCGCAGCCGTCGCGAGCCACCCCAGCCGCGGCAGCAGTCCCACGACCGCGGCCGCGAGCGCACCGGCCACCAGCGGGTCGGCGGGCGGCGGACCGTCGCCAAGCGTCGCCAACGCCAGCAGCACCAGCCCGCCGGCGGCAAGCCCCGGAACGAGGTGGCCCGATATCAGCGGCGCCGCATACGCCGATCGGGCGGGTGGCGCGGGTGAGACGATCTTCGCGGCCCCGCCCGCGAAATCGTCTTCACCGGCGACAGGACCCGCCCGCAGCAGCGTCCGGGCTCCCCGCCGGTCCTCCACGGCCCACGCGTCTCCCGCCCCCAGCTCCGCTGCAACCTCAGCCAGCTCGCGCTCCCGGCTGCGGCGTCGTCGCGGCCGCAGCGCTGCGATCTGCGTGACCGCCGTCGCCGCTCGCTCGAATGCGGGCGCCTCAATCGTGCCGGGCTCGTCGTCGAGCTCTCTCAGCGATCTTCTGAGGGCGCGGCTGAGCTGCGCCATCGTCCCGCGTTCGCCTGGCCGGGGGAGGAGGGCGCGGTCGATCGCGTCGCAGAGCGCCGGCGGGAGGTCGCGGCGCTGGCGCCGGAGCGGCGGGAGCGTTGCGCCGAGCTTGCGGGCGGTTGCGACGGCGCTGCCGGCGCGCACGGGGTTCGTCCCGCTGAGCGCCTCGTAGAGCACGAGCGCGGCCGCGTAGAGGTCGGCGGGGGCGCCGGCTTCGCGGCCCTCCGCCTGCTCGGGCGCCATGTAGGCGAGCGTGCCGACGACGTCGCCGGTGCGGGTGAGGACGTCGGTGCCTTCGGCGGCTCCGACGACGCGTGCGACGCCGAAGTCCGTGAGCTTTGCGGCGGCGGAGCCCGCCGTCGGCGCGTCCGGGACCAGGACGTTGGAGGGCTTGACGTCGCGGTGCACGACGCCCTGGGCGTGGGCGTGAGCGAGTCCTGCGCACAGCGCGATGCCGATCTCGGCGACGTCGCGGTCGCTGAGCGCGCCTTCGTGCAGCAGCTGCGCGAGCGTGCCGCCGCGCACGAGCTCGGAGACGAGATAGGTGGTGCCGTCCTCCGCGCCCGCTTCGAACAGCGTCACGATCGCGGGGTGCGACAGGCGCGCGGCCGCTCTCGCCTCGCGGGTGGCGCGGCCGGGGGCAGCGTGCTCGCCGGCGATCGCCTTGATCGCGACGTCGCGCTCGAGGCGCTCGTCCCACGCGCGCCACACGACGCCGAACGCGCCCGCGCCGAGCTGCTCGACGAGCCTGTAGCGCTCGAGCACGAGACCCGCCGCCCCCGCGCCCGCACGGTCGCGTGCGGCGTCGCCGAGACGCCGCGTCGGCGCGTCGTCCGTGGGCGGGAACCGATCCGTCGGAGCGTCGGTGCGGCTCACCCTGCTCTGTTCCACATCTCGGCAGGCCTCCCTGCCGGCTCGTCGAATGGTTGTCCAGCCGCCGGCCTGGTCATACTGCGGCTTTCACGTCCCCGCAAGGAGCACGATTCTGTCGTTCTTCGACGAGTCCGACGAGACCCGCAGGACCCCCCGCCCACGCCGCACTCCCCCCGCCCGTGGCGGCGGCCAGCGACCTCCGATGGACAACCAGACGCTGCTCGTGCGGCGGCTTGTGGCCGCCGGCGCCGTCGTGCTCGTCGTGATCCTGCTCGTCGTGCTGGTGAAGGGCTGCGTCGACAACCGGCGCGAGGCGGCGCTGAAGGACTACAACCGCAGCGTCCGCACGCTCGTCGAGCACTCGAGAAGCGCCGTCGCCAAGCCCTTCTTCGACGCGCTCGGCACCGCCGGCGGGCAGGACCAGCAGCGGGTCCAGGAGGCGATCAACCAGCTGCGCGTCGTCGCCGACGAGGACCTCTCGCAGGCGGGGAGGCTCGATCCGCCGGACGCGATGAAGGGCGCGCAGACCGATCTGGAGCTGGTGCTGTCGCTGCGCCGCGACGGCGTCGCGAAGGTGGCCGACGAGATCCAGACAGCACTCGGCGGGACCGCGGGAGCCGGCACGGCGGTGGACGCGATCGCCGGCCAGATGCAGGCGTTCAACGCCTCCGACGTGCTCTACTCGCAACGCGTCGCGCCGCTGATCCTCAAGGGACTCAAGGACGACGGCATCGCCGCCAGCTACGACGGCACCGCCGGCGAGCAGGTGCTCCCGTACGCGAACTTCCTGCCGGACGACGGCGGCATCAGCTGGATGAGCCCCGATTACGTCGCGCAACAGCTCGGGGCGACCACGTCGAGCGGCAGACAGACCGGCACCCCCGCGCCCGGCTTGCACGGCCATCAGCTCGACTCGGTCAGCGTGAACGGCGTCGACCTGACGACCGACGGCTCCAACCGGATCCCCGCCACGCCGCCGCCGACGTTCGTCGTGAACTTCACCAACGGCGGCGAGAACGACGAGACGAACGTCAAGGTGACGGTCGAGATCACCGGCAGCGGCTCGCCGATCAGAGCGCAGGCGATCGTGCCGAACACGACGGCCGGCTCGCCGGCGACCGCCAACGTCGAGCTGAGACAGTCGCCCTCGACCAGCGGACCCTCGACGATCAGAGTCACGATCGCTCCGGTCCTCGGCGAGGAGAAGACCGACAACAACACGGCGACGTACACCGCGCTGTTCGAGTGACGCCGCCGCGCCGCCGTCCTTCGCGGGTCCGCGGATGCCGCGCGAGGCGGCCGTATCCTCTGCTGCCGTGGACGAGCTGACGAGCACCACCGGGATCGTCGCACTTGCTGCTGGCGCGCTCGCGCTCATCACGTTCGCGACGACGATCCGGCTGGCACTCGTGCTGCGTCGCGTGCGGCGCGACCAGCGCGTGGTGCTCGGCGAGCACGGGACGGACGATCTCGCCGCGCATGCCGCCGGGCTCGCGCGCGAATTCCGCGTCCTGCACGAGTACGTCGAGGACATGGCGGCCGGCCTGCACGAGCGCATGGCGGTCGCCGAAGAACGCCTCGACGGAACGGTCGCCTACCGCGCGCTCGTGCGCTACGACGCGTACGGCGAGATGTCGGGGCACCAGTCGACCTCGATCGCGCTGCTCGACGCGCGCCGCAACGGCGTCGTGCTGTCGTCGATCTTGCACCGCGACCAGGCCCGCCTCTATGCGAAGCGGGTCGAAGGCGGCGTCGGCGAGCTCGAGCTCTCGCCGGAGGAGCAGGAGGCGGTGCAGCTGGCGCTCGAGAGCGGGCCGGTGGGATCCGCGCCCCGCAAGGATCGCGCGTGACGCGCGTCGCCTACCTCGGCCCCGAGGGCACGAACTCCCACGAGGCGCTGCTGATCGCGGCCCTGGCGGCGGGGATCGCGGGCGAGCCGGTCTCGATGGGGACGATCTACGACTGCGTGATGGCGGTGCAGGAAGGGACGGCCGAGCGCGCCTTCGTGCCGATCGAGAACGCGCTGGAGGGATCCGTCAACGCCACGCTCGACGCGCTGGCCGTCGAGACCGACGACGTCGCGATCGTCGGCGAGCACGTGCACCCGATCCACACCTGCCTGATCGCGAAGGAGCCGCTCGCGCTCGACGCGGTCACGGCGGTCGTCTCGCATCCGCAGTCGATCGGCCAGTGCGCGCACTTCCTGCGCACGCGGCTGCCGCAGGCGGCGGTGCTGGCCGCCAGCTCGACGGCCGAGGCGGTTCGGCGCGTGGCGGAGGACGGCGGTACCGCGGCTGCGCTCGGCAGCCGCACGGCAGCGGAGCTCTACGGCTGCGAAGTGCTGTGCGCCGACGTCGACGACGCGGCCGGGAACGAGACGCGCTTCGTGTGGCTGGCGCGGCGCGGCGGGACGGCGCCGCCCGACGGCCCCGGCCCGTGGAAGACGGCCGTCGTCTTCTGGGGCGTCGGCGCCGAGGCGCCGGGCTGGCTCGTGCGCTGCCTGTCCGAGTTCGCCTTCCGCGGCGTCAACCTGACGCGCATCGAGTCGCGGCCGCGCAAGCAGGGGCTCGGGCGCTACATGTTCTTCATCGACCTCGAAGGCCGCGCCGAAGCGGGGGCGGTCGCAGAGGCGCTGGAGGCGCTGCGCGCGCACGTCGAGCACCTGCGGGTGCTCGGCTCCTACTCCGTCGCACCGGCTGCCTGAGCTTCGACCCCGGCCGGACAGCGGTCGAACGGGACATAATCGGCCGCTACACTTCGGCCCACGGCTATGGCTGCCACTGCTTCCGTACCACCAGCGCAAGTGGGGTCCGCGCCGCCTCTGGAGCACCAGCGGCGCGGACGTGAGTCTGGCCGGGTGCTCGTCCTCAACGCGACCTTCGAGCCGATCAACGTCTGCACGGTCCGGCGGGCGGTCGTGCTGCTGCTCAAGGAGAAGGCCGAGGTGCTCGAGCACGCCGAGTTCGTGCTGCACTCGGGCTCGAGCACGGTGCCGCGCCCGGTCGTGATCCGGCTCGTCCAGTACGTGCGCGTGCCGCGCGACACGCACCGGCGCAAGATCACGCGCCGCGCCGTGTTCGCGCGCGACAACTGGACCTGCCAGTACTGCGGCTCGCGCGGCCAGCTGACGGTCGACCACGTGATCCCGCGCTCGAAGGGCGGCGACTCCAGCTGGGAGAACATCGTCGCCAGCTGCGCGCCCTGCAACCGCCGCAAGGGCGACGCGCTCCCCCACCAGGCCGGGATGATCCCGAGGCGCACGCCCCGCACCCCCGGCCCCCACGTCTTCATCCAGGTCGCCAGCCCGCGCATCCCGTCCGCCTGGCGGACGTACCTCGCGACGGCCTGAGCGCAGACGCGCGCCGCGCCACGAACGACGAGGGGCGCCTCGACAAAGGCGCCCCTCGCTTGCAACCTGGCTGGACAGAGACCTCGATCAGAGGGACGGCGCTCGCAAGCGCCGGTGCCAGAGGGACCACTCCCGGCACTGATCGAAGCGGTGTCTCGGTGTGGACTCCGCTACGCGGGGCCAGCCTTCCGACCTAGCGGCCGGACACCTCCAGGGTCCCGCAAGAACTGTCAGACGAAATTCGGACCACCTCCTTTCTCTGGTGATCCCAATGTAGCGAACGTCGCCGACGGCGGCGAGGGCTTTGCGTCAGTCCTCGCCGTCGCCGTTCTCGCCGGCCGGCTCATCGACCTCGACGACGCCGTCGGAGCCGTCGGAATCCCCAAGCGCCTCGGGCTGGTGAGAGGCGCCGTTGCCCTCCGGCCCGAGACCGTCGCCGGGGTGGGCGGGAGCGGATTCGAGCGGCAGCTCCTCCGCGCCGTCGTCCGGCTCGGACTCGACGACGAGCGCGATCGCGCGCACGCAGTCGTCGTCGCGCACGTTCATCACGCGCACCCCGGTCGCGGCGCGGCCCTGCTGCGAGATGCCGCGCACGCCGGTGCGCTGGACCATCCCGGACTGCGAGATGAACACCAGCTCCTGATGCTCGCGCACCACCAGCGCGCCGGCGAGGCCGCCCTTCGCCTCGGTCAACTTGATCGTTCTGACGCCCATCGCGCCGCGCGAGGTCTTGCGGTACTGGTCGATTCTCGTGCGCTTGCCGTAGCCGTTCTCGGTCACGACGAGCAGGTCCTGGTCGTCGCGCGCGATGTCCATCGCGATGACCTCTCCTGCACCGACGTTCATCCCGCGCACGCCGCTCGTGTCGCGGCCCATCGCGCGCGCGTCCTCCTCGCTGAAGCGGACGGTCAGGCCGGCGCGCGAGACGATGATCACCTCGTCGCCCTCGTCGACCCGCCGCACCGCGACGAGCTCGTCGTCGTCTCTGATCGAGATCGCGATGATCCCGTCCGCTCTGATCGGCGTGTTGTATCTCTCAAGGGCGGTCTTCTTGACGGTGCCGTTGCGCGTGGCGAACAGCAGGTACGGCGCCTCGGAGAAGTCGCGCGTGGAGAGCACGGACTGCACGCGCTCGCCCTCGCGCAGCGGCAGGATGTTCACGAGCGCGCGGCCCTTCGCGGTGCGCGAGGCCTCCGGCAGCTCGTAGACCTTCGAGCGGTAGACCTTGCCGCGGTTCGTGAAGAACAGCAGGAAGTCGTGCGTCGAGGTCACGAACAGGTGCTCGATGTAGTCGCCGTCCTTCATGTCCATCCCGGTCACGCCGACGCCGCCGCGGCGCTGCTGGCGGTAGGTCGCCAGCGGCAGCGACTTGATGTAGCCGCTGTTCGTGATCGTGATGACCATCTGCTGGTCGGCGATCAGGTCCTCGATGTCGATCTCGCCCTCGGCGAAGGAGATCTGCGTGCGGCGCTCGTCGCCGTAGGCGTCGGAGATCTCCTGCAGCTCCTCGCGGACGATCTGCATCACGCGCTCCTCGTCGCCGAGGATCGCGCGCAGCTCGGCGATCCGCTCGACGATGTCGGCGTGCTCCTGCTTGATCTTGTCGACCTCGAGCGCCGTCAGGCGGCCGAGCGTCATCTGCAGGATCGCCTCGGCCTGGCGCTCTGACAGCTCGAAGCGGCTGACGAGCCGCACCCGCGCCTGCTCGCGATCGGGCGATCTGCGGATCGTGTCGATCACCTCGTCGAGGTTCGCGAGCGCGATCAGCAGGCCCTCGAGGATGTGGGCGCGGTCCTCGGCGATCCGCAGCTCGTGCTTCGTGCGGCGGACGATCACCTCGCGCTGGTGGTCGACGTAGCGGCCGATGACGTCGCGCAGCGACAGCGTCTTCGGCACGTTGTCGACGAGCGCGACCATGTTCACGCCGAACGTCGTCTGCATCGGCGTGTGCTTGTAGAGCTTGTTCAGCACGACTCTCGGCAGCGCGTCGCGCTTGAGCTCGATCACCAGCCGCATGCCGCGCCGGTCGGACTCGTCGCGCAGGTCGGAGATCTCGGGGATCTTCTTCTCGTGGACGAGGTCGGCGATCTTCTGGATCAGGCCGCCGTCGCCGCCCTTCTTCACCTGGTAGGGCAGCTCGGTGACGATGATCGCCTCCTTGCCCTGTGACAACGGCTCGATGTGCGCCTTCGCCTGCAGGCGCACCTTGCCGCGGCCCGTCTCGTAGGCGTCGCGGATCCCCTTCGTGCCGAGGATGATCCCGCCGGTCGGGAAGTCCGGGCCGGGCATGTGTCTCATCAAGCCCTCGACCGAGATGTCCGGGTCGTCGATGTAGGCGATCGTCGCCGCGACGGCCTCTCTGAGCGCGTGCGGCGGGATGTTCGTCGCCATGCCGACGGCGATGCCGGTCGCGCCGTTGACGAGCAGGTTCGGGAAGCGCGCCGGGAGCACGAGCGGCTCCTGGTTCTGCCCGTCGTAGTTGGGCCCGAAGTCGACGGTGTCGGCGTCGATGTCGCGCAGCATCTCGGTCGCGATGCGCGCGAGGCGGGCCTCCGTGTAGCGCATCGCGGCGGCGGGGTCGTCGTCGACCGAGCCGAAGTTGCCCTGGCCGTCGACGAGCGGATGGCGCATCGAGAAGTCCTGCGCCATGCGCACGAGCGTGTCGTAGATCGCGGAGTCGCCGTGCGGGTGGTACTTGCCCATCACGTCGCCGACGATGCGGGAGGACTTCGCGCGCGGGCGCGTCGGCTGCAGCCCGGCCTCGTTCATCGCGAACAGAACCCGGCGGTGGACGGGCTTCAGGCCGTCGCGCACGTCGGGCAGCGCGCGCCCGACGATGACGGACATCGCGTAGTCGAGATACGCCGAGCGCATCTCCTCCTCGAGCGCGCGCAGCTCGAAGTTGCCGCCGCTCAGTTGATCCGTCGCGCTCATTCAGTCGCTCACACGTCGAGGTTGGTCACGAGGCGGGCGTTCTCCTCGATGAAGTCGCGGCGCGGCTCGACCTGATCGCCCATCAGCATCGAGAAGACGCGGTCGGCGGCGGTCGCGTCCTCCATCGTCACGCGCGCGAGCGTGCGCGACGCGGGATCCATCGTCGTCTCGCGCAGCTGCTCGGGGTTCATCTCCCCGAGACCCTTGAAGCGGTTGATTCTCACGCCGCGTCCGGCCAGGTCCATCACGACCGTGCGCAGCTGCTCGAACGTCGCCGCCTCCGCGCCGTGCTCGCCGAGGCGCACGTCGAACGGCGGCGTGCCGACCGCTCTCACCAGCTGCTCGTAGACGCGGATCAGCTGGCGGTACTCGTTCGCCTGCAGCAGCGCACGGCGCACGTGGCGCACGCGCGCATGGCCGGTTCTGGCCTCGACCGAGCGCACGACCAGCTCGAGCGGGTCCTCGGAGACGAGCTCGGTCGTATAGGGCGCGCCGTCCGCCGCCGGGCGCTTGAGCAGCTCGATCAGCTTCGCCTCGTCGGTCACCGCCTCCTCGAGGATGCCGGCCTCCTCGAGGAAGTCGACGAAGTCGTGGCGCGCCATCGCGCGCAGCGCGCTCGCCCAGCCGGCGTACTGCTTCAGCAGGCGCGTGTAGGTCTTCCAGCGCGTCTCCGTGAGTCTCGCCTGCACGTCGCCGGAGCGGTCGCGGATCTCGAACTTCTCCAGCTTGTCGGACAGCAGGATCTCCTCCAGCTCCGACTCCTTCTCGATGTAGCGCTCCGTCTTGCCGGCCTTCATGCGGTAGAGCGGCGGCTTGGCGATGTAGACGTAGCCGGCCTCGATCAGCTCCTGCATCTCGCGGAAGATCAGCGTCAGCGCGAGCGTGCGGATGTGGGCGCCGTCGACGTCGGCGTCCGTCATCAGGATGATCTTGTGGTAGCGCGCCTTCTCGATGTCGAACTCGTCGCGCACGCCGGTTCCGATCGCCGTGATCAGCGCCTGGATCTCGTTGTTGGCGAGCACCTTGTCGATGCGCGCGCGCTCGACGTTGAGGATCTTGCCGCGCAGCGGCAGCACCGCCTGCGTCGAGCGGTCGCGGCCCTGCTTGGCCGAGCCGCCGGCGGAGTCGCCCTCGACGATGAAGATCTCGCTCAGCGCCGGATCCTTCACCGAGCAGTCGGCGAGCTTGCCGGGCAGGCGCGAGTTCTCGAGCGCGGACTTGCGGCGCGTCAGGTCGCGCGCCTTGCGCGCGGCGTTGCGCGCCTGCGCCGCCTGGACGGCCTTGGAGATGACGGAGCGCGCGTCCTGCGGGTTCTCCTCGAGGAACTCGTCGAGGCCGCGGTTGACGACCGACTCGACGAAGCCCTGCATGCCCGGGTTGCCGAGCTTCGTCTTCGTCTGCCCCTCGAACTGCGGGTCGGCGAGCTTGGCGGAGATGACCGCGGTGAGCCCCTCGCGCACGTCCTCGCCGGCGAGGTTGTCGTCCTTCTCCTTCAGCAGGCCCTTCTCGCGCGCGTACTTGTTGAGCGTGCGCGTGAGCGCCGAGCGGAAGCCGGACAGGTGCGAGCCGCCCTCGTGCGTGTTGATGTTGTTGGCGAACGAGAAGACCGACTCCTGGTAGGAGCCGTTCCACTGCATCGCGACCTCGACGGCTCCCTCGTCGCTCTCGCCCGTGAAGTAGATGATCTTTCTCTGGGCGGGCTCTTTGTTCTCGTTCAGGTATCTGACGAAGTCCTCGATGCCGCCGGAGTATTGGAAAGAGACATGTCTGCCCTCGCCGCGCTCGTCGGTGAGCGAGATCTTGAGGCCGCGCGTCAGGAAGGCCGTCTCGCGCAGGCGCTCCTCGAGCGTCGTGAAGTCGTAGTCGAGCGTCTCCATGATCTCGTCGTCCGCGAGGAACGTGATCGAGGTGCCCGTCTCCTTCGTGGCCTCGCCTCTGACGAGGGGCCCCTGCGGCTTGCCGCGCACGTACTCCTGCGACCACGCGTAGCCGTCGCGCTTGACCTCGACGCGCAGTCTCTCCGACAGCGCGTTGACGACCGAGACGCCGACGCCGTGGAGACCGCCGGAGACCTTGTAGCCGCCGCCGTCGCCGAACTTGCCCCCCGCATGGAGCACGGTCAGCACGACCTCGACGGCCGGCTTCTGCTCCTTCTCCATGATCGCGACGGGGATCCCGCGGCCGTCGTCGGCCTCGGTGATCGAGTTGTCCGGGTGGATCGTCACCGAGACGGATCTGCAGTGCCCGGCGAGCGCCTCGTCGACCGAGTTGTCGACGACCTCGTAGACCAGGTGATGGAGGCCGCGCACGCCGGTCGAGCCGATGTACATGCCCGGCCGCTTGCGCACCGCCTCGAGGCCCTCGAGCACGGTGATGTCCTGGGCGTCGTACGAACGGTTCGGCTTGTCAGCCGGGGATCTATCGCTGGCCAACGGTCCTCCGATGACGTTGCAACGCCCCGGTTCCGCGCCTGGGGAAGCGCGCCGGGGCGTCAAAGGCTTTATGTGCACAAGGATAGCACAAGGCCCCCGTCGATCGACCCCCGCAGAAGGGACAAAAGTCCTGCAAAATCCAGGGAAAACAGGCGGATTTCACGTTCGCTCCCGGGCCCCGGTGACGCAGCGCAGGCGAATCACCTCGCCGGTCTCGATCGCGGCGTTCAACTTCTCGATCAGCAGCGGCGCCATCAGGTCGAGCTCCTGCGCCCACACCGACGCCGAGCAAGCGATCGTGACGACCCCTCCGCGCTCCGCGACGGGCGCCGCCTCGCGCGCGATCGCCTCGCCGGCCGCAATCGGCCACGCGCGTTGCACCGCGGCGAGCAGGGTCGCCGGCGCGAGCGCCTGCTGCAGCGGCGCGAGGGCGTTCGCGAGCGGGCGCGGAGCGCGTCGGCTCACGCCGCCTGCGCCTCCACGTGCACGGCGCCGTCGGCGACCGACAGGCGCGTGACGTCGGCTTCCTCGCCGCCCGGCACGTGATCGAGGTCGGTTGTCGTGATGACGCTCTGGCCGCGATCGCGCAGCAGCCCCACGAGCCGTGCGCGGCGGTCGCGGTCGAGCTCGCTCATCACGTCGTCGAGCAGCATGACCGGCGTCGCCTCGCGCGTCGCCGCGATCGCCTCGCGCTCGGCCAGCAGCAGCGCGAGCAGCCCGAGGCGCTGCTGTCCCTGCGAGCCGTAGGCGCGCAGCTCGCGTCCCTCGTGCGTCAGCACGAGGTCGTCGCGGTGGGGGCCGTGGCCGGTGAAGCCGCGTTCGACGTCCCGCGCGCGGCGGTCGGACAGCTCGGCCGCCAGCGCGTCCGCGTCGGCCGCGCGCGAGCGAGGCCGGTAGGCGACAGCCGCGCCGCCGTCGAGTCCGAGCTCCTCCGCGCGCGCGGCGAAGCGCTCCCGCACGAGCTCGACGGCGGCGGCGCGATCGGCCATCAGCGCGATCCCGTGGCGCGCGAGCTCGCGGTCCCACGCCGACAGCGAGTCGAGCGACGTGCCGGCGCCGCGGATCCGTGCGACGAGCGCGTTGCGCTGTGCGAGCGCCTGGTTGTATGCGCGGCGGGTCGCCGCGCGTGCAGGCCACAGCCCCGCGACCAGCTGGTCCATGTGCGCGCGCCGCAGCGACGGCGTGCCCTTCACCAGCTCCAGCCGGTCGGGCAGGAAGACGCTCACGAGCGGGCGGCCGGGGACGTCGAGCAGACGCTCGACGCGCACGCCGTCGGCGGTCATCCGCTTCGGCTCGCCGGGGGTGAAGCCGACGCTCAACTCGTGCAGCCCGTCCGGCGCCTCGGTCGTGACCTCGACGCGCACGACCTGCTCACCGAAGCGCACGAGCTCGCGCTCGTTGGCGGTTCGCGCGGAGCGGCCGGTGCAGCCGAAGTAGAGCGCGTCGAGCAGGTTCGTCTTGCCGGCGCCGTTGCGGCCGGTCACGACCGTCACGCCGGGGCCCAGCTCGACGTCGGCTGCGGCGTAGCTGCGGAAGTTGCGCATCGAGAGGCGCGCGATCCGCACGGCGGGCCGACCTAGACGTTGAGGCGGATCGGCATGATCAGGTAGAGGAAGCCCGGATCGTCCGCCGCCTGGATCAGACCCGGGCGCAGCGGACTGATCAGCTTCAGCACGATGTCGCCCGACTCGACGCCCTCGAGCCCGTCACGCAGGAACTCGGGGTTGAAGCCGATCTCGAACGGCTCGCCCTGGAAGGCGACCGGCAGCGACTCTCGCGCTTCGCCGATGTCCGGCGTCTGGGCCGACACGACGAGCTCGCCGGGCTGGAACGACAGCCGCAGCGGCGCGTTCTTCTGCGCGAGCAGGCTGATGCGGCGCACGACTTCGGTCACCTCGCCGCCGGACACGTTGAGCTCATGCTCGTACGCCTCGGGCAGCAGCTGGCGGTAGTTCGGGAACTGGCCCTCGATCAGCCGCGAGGAGAGCACCACGCCGCCGATCCCGAAGACGATCTGGTTCTGGCGCACGGCGACGGTCAGCTCCTCGCCGTCGAGCTGCTGCACCAGCCGCGCCAGCTCCTGCAGCGCGCGCGCCGGGACGTTCGCCTCGAAACCTTGCTGCAATGGCTGTTCGAGCTGCGTCTCCTTGACGCTGAGGCGGTAGGAGTCGGTCGCCACCATCCGCAGCTCGCGTTCGGACGCGGAGACGAGGATGCCCGTCAGGACCGGCCGCGTCTCGTCGCGCGAGGCGGAGTTGGCGACCTTGAGGATCGTCGAGACGAACGCCTGCGCCGGCACGCGCACGGCGCCGTCTGCCTCGGGCTCCGGGAACGGCGGGAAGTCCTCGCTGCGCAGCGTGCGGATGTGGAACGTCGCGTTGCCGGCGACGAGCTCGACGTCCTGCTCGGCGGAGCGCAGCTCGAGCGCCGCGGTCGGGCCGGACAGCGAGCGGACGACGTCGACGAGCAGGCGGGCGGGCAGCACGACGGAGCCCTCGCGTTCGACCTGCGCGGGCAGCGGGACGCGCAGCCCCACCTCCATGTCGGTCGCGCGCAGTTCGACGCCGGAGCCGTCCGCGAGGATCTGAACGCCGGACAGCGCCTGGATCGCGCCGCGCGTGGAGGCGACGCGGCTGACGGTCTGCAGCTGAGCGAGCAGCTCTTCGCGCGCGGCGGACAGCTTCACGATGAGAACCTCATCTGGGAGAGAGTCATTGTCATAGGGGGCGTCGAGATGTGCACAAGCCCGCGGATTCCGCGCTGGAGCGGGGAGGATCTGCACACAGGGCCTGTTGACACGAGCGTAGGAAGTCTCTCAGGCGGAGCGGTCGGTATCGGCGCGCTGCAAGGCCTCGGTGAGGCCGCGGACGAGTTCGTGGGCCTCGGCGTCGCGGGCGATGCGCTCGGTGGCACGGCGGCAGGCGTGCAGGACCGTGGTGTGGTTGCGGCCGCCGAACGCGCGGCCGATCGCCGGCAGCGTGGCGTCGGTCAGCTCGCGCGAGAGGTACATCGCGACCTGGCGCGCCCATGCGACGCGCGCGCTGCGGTCGGGCGAGGTGAGCGTCTCGGGGGAGATGCCGAGCCGCTCGCAGGTGGCGGCCTGGATCTCCTCGAGGGTGTTGACGCGGCCTCCGGGAGCGCAGGCCCCGTCGGGGTAGAGCCCGTCGAGCACGTGCGTCACGAGCGCGCGGTCGATCGGGCGCCCGGTGAGCGAGTGGAAGGCGACGACGCGGATCAGGGCGCCTTGCAGCGCACGGACGTTCGTCGTCACCCGCTCGGCGATCGGCACGATCGCGTCCGCGTCGTCCAGGTGGATCCCATCGTGGTGGACGCGCTTGCGCAGGATCGTCATGCGCGTCGCCAGATCGGGCGGGCGAAGATCGGCGACGAGGCCGGACTCGAAGCGCTCGCGCAGGCGATCGGCGAGGTCGTTCATGTCGCGCGGCATGCGGTCGCACGTGACGACGAGCTGGCTGCCCGTCTCGTACAGCGCGTTGAACGTGTGGAAGAACTCCTCCTCCACCTTGGCCTTGCGCTCGAGGAACTGGACGTCGTCGATCAGCAGGATGTCGGTGTCGCGATAGCGCCGCTTGAAGACCTCGATCGAGCTCGACTTGAGCGCGCCGACGAACTCGTCGGTGAAGGCCTCCAGCGTCGTGTAGCGGACGGTGACCCCATCCGCGTACTCGCGCACGTAGTTGGCGATCGCGTGCAGCAGATGCGTCTTGCCGAGGCCGGGCGGCCCGTACAGGAACAGCGGGTTGTAGGCCTGGCCCGGCAGCTCGGCGACGGCGAGCGCCGCCGCGTGGGCGAGGCGGTTGCCGTCGCCGATCACGAACTGATCGAACGTGTACTTGGGATTGAAGACGTCTGATGGGCGGCCGGAGGGCTCCGGCGCCGGGGGCCTGCGCAGAAGCGGGAGCGAGCGGCTCGGCGGTCCGCCGCGTGGAGTGGGCACCGGCGCGTCGAGCGGAACGACCGTGACGGTGGTCGCTTCGCCGAGCACCGCCGCCGAGCAGGTCTGCAAGACGCGTTGGAAGCGGTCGGCGACCCACGTGCGGATCTCCTCAGGCGCCCCGACGAGCAGGACGTCGCCCTCGACCGCCCGAGCTCTCAGCGGGGCGAGCCAGAGGTGGTAGGTGGAGTCGGTGACCGCGCGCCGCAGCTCGGCTTGGATCTGGGACCAGGTGTGCTCGAGCGCTTGCTGCACAGGGGTCGTCGACCGACTCCTCGTCGGGTTGCGTGGCGGGGGATGGAGGGGCCCTGCGGCCCCGGGGGGCGGCGAATATACCAACGCCGCTTGGACGTGCTGCGCGCCCTCCGCCGCCCGTCCGCGCGCGACTGCGCAAATCGCGGGAAAAAGGTCGCAAGGATCGGCAGCGCGGCCGCGAACATCTGTTCAAGAGCTGTGGACAAGCTGTGCAGAACCGCGGCGAAGCGCCTGCCACAGGTCGGCGCGCGCCGGCGCGTATACTGGCCGTCCCCGACGGGAACGCCCCGCGCAGGAGAAGCCATGAAACGCACCTACCAGCCGAAGAAGCGCAAGCGCGCTCGCACACATGGGTTCCGCGCCCGCATGCAGACGCGCGCGGGTCGTCTGACGCTCAAGCGTCGCCGCGACAAGGGCCGCAGACGCCTCACCGTCTGATGAGCGGCCGCCCGGGCGTCGCGGCCCGGCGAAGCAGGCGCGGGCGGCTCTCCCGCAGCGCCGAGTTCGACCGGGTCTTTCGACAGGGACGCTCGCACGCGAACCGCGTCCTGGTCCTGTACGGCTTCCCGCGCCCGGACGGCGACGCCGCCGGCGAACCGCGGCTCGGCCTCTCCGTCTCCCGCAGAGTGGGGGGCGCCGTCGAGCGCAACCACGTCAAGCGACTGTTGCGCGAGGCCTTCGAGCTGGAAACGGAACGCCTTCCGGCTGGTCACGACGTCGTCGTCGTCGCGCGTCCGGAAGCGCGCAGCGTGGCGGAGCGAGACGGCCTCGAGGGCATTCGCGCCGCGCTCGCCGAGCTGATCGATCAGCTGCGCGCGCGCGTCGACGGGGAGAGCGCGAGATGAGCGGCCTGCGAGCCGTCGTCATCGCCCCGATCCGCGTCTACCAGCGGGTGCTTTCGCCGCTGCTCCCGCCTCGCTGCAAATACGAGCCGAGCTGTTCCCGCTACGCCGCGCAGGCGGTCGAGGAGTACGGCATACTGCGCGGCCTGATCCTCGCGGGATGGCGGCTGCTGCGCTGCAATCCGTGGAGCCATGGGGGCTACGACCCGGTCCACGAGCAGCGCGTCTTCCGCTCCCGCCGATCGACGGCCCCCAGCGCCTAGACCCGCGCCGAAGCAGCCCCGCTCATGGTGATCCCCTTCGCAAACGTCCTTCAGCCGCTCATCGACGTGTTGGAGCAGGTCCTCCTGTTCTTCCACGACACGATCGGCGTCGGCTGGGGCCTCGCGATCATCCTGCTGACGGTGTCCGTCCGGCTCGTCCTGCTGCCGCTGACGCTCAAGCAGGTCACCTCCATGCAGCGCCTGCAGCTGCTGGCGCCGGAGATGAAGGCGATCCAGGAGAAGTACAAGGACGACAAGCAGCGCCAGCAGCAGGAGATGATGAAGTTCTACCGGGAGAACAGAGTCAATCCTCTGGCCTCCTGCCTGCCGCTGGTGTTCCAGCTGCCGTTCTTCATCTCGCTGTACTTCATGCTCCGCACGGACCTGAAGACGGACATGTGCCCCGGGATCGAAGGCTATGCGGCGTCCCAGCACACCAGCGTCACGCACGTCACGTGCTCGCAGTTCGGCGACTCGGCGTACGCCGCCGCGCACAACATCACGGTCTCGGACCCGAGCTTCCTGTTCATCCCGGACCTGACGGCGAAGGCGACCGGCGCCGTGCTGGTCGTGCTGATCGTGCTCTACGTCGCCAGCCAGCTGGCGTCCGGCCTGCTGAGCTCCGCCTCGATGGACAGAAACCAGCGGATGATCATGCTGGGGCTGCCGATCGTCTTCGTGACGTTCATCATCAACTTCCCCGCCGGCCTGCTCGTCTACTGGATCACGACGAACTGCTGGACGATCGTGCAGCAGCTGATCGTGCGGCGAACGGTCGGTCTTCCCGGGAGGCCGCGCGTCGCGACCGCGGGCGCGCCGGCCGGCGCCGCCGCTGTGGCACCCGGAAAGGACGGCGGCAGCACAGGCGCAGCGCAGCGTGCGCTGGGGCGCCGTGAGAAGGCGGCGGACAAGCCGGCTGCGAAGGGCGGCACCAACGGCGCCTCCGCCAGAACGGGACCGCCGCCGTCGCGCAGAAAGAAGAAGCGGACGGGCCGGCGCCGATGACTCCGCGCGGTGACAGCGAGGCGGCGGCGCGCGTGCGCCACATGCTCGAGCAGATCGTCGATGCCGTGGGGGTCGATGCCGACATCGACGTCACCGAGAGCGGCGACGGCATTCAGGCGAATCTCGACGGTGAGGACCTCGGCCTCCTGATCGGGCGCCACGGCCAGACGATCGATGCCATCCAGCACCTCGCCTACCGGATCGCCTACCGTGGCGAGGACGACCGCAAGCGCGTGACGGTCGACGCCGCGGGCTATCGCGAACGGCGCGCGGCGCTGCTCCAGCAGGACGCGGACGAGGCGGTCGAGGAGGCGCTCCGCACGGGCGAACCGGTCGCGCTCGACGCGATGAACGCCGTGGAGCGGCGGGTGGTGCACGAGTACCTGCGCGACCGTGACGGCATCGAGACGTACAGCGAGGGCACCGAACCGGATCGGTACCTCGTCGTCGCGCCGGTCGAGCGCTCCTAAGCGCGTTTCACGTGAAACGCGACGCGTGAGAACGTTTCACGTGAAACCGCCGACGCCGCTGGCCGCGCTCACCGCTCGCTACGAGCTCCCCGCTGACGCTGAAGCCCAGCTCACCGCGCTTCTCAAGGCTGTCGCGGCCGATCCGCACGCGCCGACGACCGTCCGCGAGCCCGCGCAGGCCGTCCACACGCACGTCGCCGACTCGCTCATCGCGCTCGAGGTGGCGGACGTGCGCACTGCAAGCGCGATCGCGGACCTCGGCGCCGGCGCCGGTTTTCCCGGACTGCCGCTCGCGGTCGCGCTGCCGGCCGCCCGCGTCGCGCTGGTGGAGAGCATCGCGCGCAAGTGCGCGTTCATCCGTGCCGCGGCGGAGGCGGCGCGGCTGGCCAACGTCGAGGTCGTGCCCGAACGGGCGGAGGCTTGGCACGCGGGGATCGACACCCGCGACCTCGTCACCGCGCGAGCGCTCGCGCCGCTGGCGGTCCTCGCGGAGTACGCGGCGCCGCTGCTGCGAGAAGGGGGAGTGCTCGTCGCCTGGAAGGGCCGGCGCGATGCCGACGAGGAGCGCGACGCGGTCGCCGCGGCGGGCGAGCTCGGCCTCGCGATCGAGGAGATCCGCGCGGTGCACCCGTATCCCGGCGCCGACCATCGCCACCTCCACGTGCTGCGCAAGGTCGCGCCCACGCCCGAGCGCTTCCCCCGCCGACCGGGCATGGCGCGCAAACGCCCGCTCCGTGCGAAGAACCGCCCGACCCTCTGACCGTGTTCGTCGCTACCGTGGAGGTCGATGCCGGCCCACCCCAGCACGCGCAGATGAGCACGGTCTACGCGATCGCCAATCAGAAGGGCGGCGTCGGCAAGACGACGACGGCCGTGAACCTCGCTGCCTGCGTTGCCGAGGCGGAGTACGAGGTCCTGCTGATCGACATGGACGCACAGGCCAACGCGACCGTCGGCCTCGGCCTGCCGAAGGACGCGACGCCGAGCGTCTACGACGTCCTCTCCGGCACCGCGACGCTCGACTCGGCGATCCGCCTGACCGCCATCCCGCACCTGTCGATCGTGCCCGCCACCCCCGACCTCGCGGGCGCGAACGTCGAGCTGCCGCGCATCGAGGGCTCCGAGCAGCGCCTGCGCGACGCGCTCGCCGGCATCCGCGACCGTTACGCCTTCACGATCCTCGACTGCCCGCCTTCGCTCGGCCCGCTGACGGTCAACGCGCTCGTCGCGGCCGACCGGGTGATCGTCCCGGTGCAGGCGGAGTATTTCGCGCTCGAGGGTCTTGCCGGCCTGCTCGACACGCTGTCGCTGATCCAGCGCGAGCTGAACCCGCGCCTGACGATCGCCGGCATGGTGCTGACGATGCACGACAGCCGCACGCGCCTGGCGCAGGACGTCGAGCAGGAGGTGCGCTCGCACTTCCCGCAGCTCGTCTTCGACACGGTGATCCCGCGCAACGTGCGGATCGGCGAGTCGCCGAGCTTCGGCCAGCCGGTCATTCACCACGATCCCCATTGCGCCGGCGCGGACGCCTACTTCGAGCTGGCGCGGGAGGTGGCGGCGCGTGGCTGAGAAGGCGCGCAAGCCGCCGCAGCGGGCCAGGCTGCGCAACGACGAGCTGCCGAAGCCGCATGGCAAGACGCGCGGCATGGGCAAGGGCCTCGCCGCGATCCTCGCGGCCTCGCCGAAGGAGGAGCCGGAGGAGCTGCGCCAGGTCGCGGTCGAGCTGATCGCACCGAACCCGAACCAGCCGCGCCGTCACTTCGACGAGGACGCCCTCGCCGCATTGGCCTCCTCGCTGGAGGAGCGCGGCGTGCTGCAGCCGGTGCTGGTGCGCCCGCTTCCCGGCGGCCGCTACGAGCTGATCGCCGGCGAGCGCCGCTGGCGTGCCGCCCGGCTCGCGCGGCTGGAGCAGATCCCGGCGATCGTGCGCCGCCACGACGACGCGGCTTCGCTTGAGCTGGCCGTGATCGAGAACATGGCGCGCGAGGACCTGAACCCGCTCGAGGAGGCGCGCGCGTGCCTGGCGCTCGTCGACGAGCTCGGCCTCACGCGCGAGGACGTCGGCCGCCGCGTCGGTCGCAGCCGCGTCGCCGTCTCGAACCTGATCCGGCTGCTCGACCTGCCTGACGAGGCCCTGGAGCTGCTCGAGCGCGGCAGGCTGAGCGAGGGCCACGGCCGTGCGCTGCTGCTCGCGAGGGACCATGACGCGCGACGCCGCCTCGCGCGCGAGGCCGCGGCCAACGGCTGGTCGGTTCGGGAGCTGGAGCGGCGCGCCCGTGCCGCGGAGCAGGCGCCCGCGCGCCCGGCACGCCGCCGACGCGGTCTGCATCCCGATCAAGCGGCCGCCGTCGAGCGCCTCTCCGACGCGTTCGAGACGGCGTTCGGCACGCACGTCGAGGTTGCGCCGCAGGGCGACGGCTACCGCCTCCAGCTCGCCTTCGACTCGCTCGACGACGCGCTCGAGCTGGCTGCGCGCCTCGGGGCCCGCGCGGCTGTCTGACGGCCCTGCCGGATCCCGCTAGAATCGCCTTTCGCGGGGCGATTAGCTCAGTCGGTTAGAGCGCTTCTCTGATAAGGAAGAGGTCCCTGGTTCGAGTCCAGGATCGCCCATCGATCTGCGGGGGAACGTCAGATTCGCGACAGCTGGTCCCAGGGGGAGGTTCGGCTCGTGTCCAGACGGACGTCGGTGTGGTGGGGGAGGTCCTCATCGAGGTTGGTTTCGCTTGCGGCGTGGCTGGTCGCCATCGCCGGGACGGCGTCGATCCTTGCGATCGCGACATCGGGCGCCGCGCCGCCGCGCACGCTCGCCACGCAACACGGCCTGCCCGTTCGCGTGCCCCCGTCGCCGGGGCATGCCGATCCGTCGGACCCCGGGGCGCCCGCCGCCGCCGTCGCGCCGAAGGGCGCGCCGAGCGCAGGCGCGGCAGACGCGGCGGCATCGCAAGCCGTGCTCCGCGACGACGCCGCGTTGGCGCAGGTCCTGCATGGCATCGCCTACCGGGTCGAGTCCGTCTCGCCCTGGACGGATGCCGCCGGCGAGGGCCAGTTGGGGACCGTCGTCGAGATCCGGCTCGACCGGCCGCTGACGGCGACGGCCAGGCTTCCCGGTGTTCGGTTCGACGCCGGCGGCGCGACGTACAGGCGGCTCCTGATTCCCGCGAAGGTGACGGGGGCGACGACGATGAGGCTGCTCGTCGACCTGCGCTCGCAGCAGATCGTCAGCGCGATGCCGCCGGACGCGGCGCTCTCGCCCACTCCGGACACGCACGGCCTCTACGCCGCGCCTGGCGACAGACACGGGAGCTGATCGGCGATGCGCGTCAAGAAGCACCACCTCTACCTGCTCGCGGCCGTGTGCGCGCTCGCCGCCGGCATCGCCCTCCTGCCGGTGAACGTGCTGGGGTCCTCGACCACGAACCTCAGGACGCTCGGCTTCGGCTACGGCGACTCGATCTACAACTACGACTTCGAGAACCAGGCGGTCGACGCCAGGCACGTCGACTGGGCGACGTCGCTGCTGTTCTACAACAACGCGAACGTCAACAAGATCAAGGGCATTCTCGAAGGCAGCTACTGGATATACGGCTCGAAGGAGAACGCGTACCTCAACGACACGGGCTCGTGGCAGTGGGACCAGGACGGCGGCCAGAAGACGGAACTCCCGTCCTGCCTCGGCAGCGACGCCCATTACCGCGTGTACGCGCCGTCGGCGTCCGACGACTTCTACAACCCGAACTTCGGCTACTACCTGTTCGGCACGACGCACCACGACCACCACGAGCTCTGCGACGCCTCGTACAACGACAGCGAGGGCACAGAGCACGACATCGCGAACAGGATGTCGGCCAGGGGCTATTACACGCGCTACGACTACGCGTGGTTCTACAACGCCCAGTTCGACACGCAGGGGAACCATTCGTTCAACAACGACGGGTACGCGACCTACATCGAAGTCCCGTAGCCGGCGGCGGTGAGACGGCATCGGCTTCAGACGGGGAGTGCCTTGGGCGTGGTCGCGGCCTGCGGGCTCGCGGCCCCGTTCATCGCCGGCCGCGACGCCGCCGCGGCGCCCGCGGCGGCGCCCCCCGGCCTGCGGACGATCTGGCGGATCCCGCAGGGCGCGCTGCACCGCGCTGGAACCGTGGCGCACGGCGGCACCGTCGCATTGGGTGCGTTCGCGTTGCCGCGGGGCAGCGCCCAAGGGCCGAGCCGCTGGTACACGATCCGACTCCGTGCCGTGCTGCACATCGCCCGCGGCTCGGGGGAGTGCATCGTGAGCGCGGCGACCGATGGGGCGACCGCGGCCCAGGTCGACGTCCAGACTCACCCCCACTCGGCGGTCGTCTCCAGCCTCAGCTGGATCCAGGGCCGGCACAGGGTCTTGATGCGGGCGGGCGCCGTGACGCTCGACTTCCGCAACTACCTCCAGGTGCGCGGGGTGAGAGCGGGGGCCAATCCGTTCACGCTCACCGTCGACGCGCTTCGCGGCCCATGCCTCAAGCGCATCGAGCTGCTGCGCGGGTCGGGGATCGCCACGACGCCTGCCCGCCCCGACGAGCTGCGGTTCCTGGTGCCGACCGGGGTGCTCAGGGCGACGAAAGGACACGCGCTGACGATCCCCTACGAGCTCTCCCGGCGTGGAGGCTGGCCGGACCGAGGCGCCACCGTCACGCTGGCGGTCCCAGGCGGATGGAGGATCGACGGCACGCCGTCGCAGCGCTTTCGGCGGCTGAACAGGGGCCGACGCGGCTCGTTCCACGTCACGCCGAGCACGACCGGCACGTCATTCGTCGGAGTTCGCGCCATGGGCGTCTACAACGAGCCGAATGCGACGCTCCAGGTACGGGTCGAGGCGCCGAGAAGCTGGCTGGCCGCCCGCGGACTTCCGCTGCTGCTCTCGGCCGTGCTGATCGTCGGCGCCGCCGCGCTCACCCTCGCCGGCCAGCGAGCGCGACGACGCGCACGCGTCGTCGGCGCAGACCGCCGGCGGTGAGGCTCCGACCCTCGTCAGGGCCGCCTGACGCAGGCAAGGCCCGGCCTATACTTGGACCTCGTCCAAGCCTGAGGAGCCGTTCGTGCAGGAGATGGTCATCTACGGCGTGAGCTTTGACATGGTCGGCAAGCAGCCGATCGTCCTGTTGAAGACCGTCGACAGCAACAAGTTCCTGCCGATCTGGATCGGGCATCCGGAGGCGGCGGCGATCCTGATGAAGCTGCAGGGCGCGACCACGCCGCGCCCGATGACGCACGATCTGCTGTCGGAAGTGCTCGGCGAACTCGACGTCTCCTGCACGCGCGTCGCCGTCACGGAGCTGCGCGAGAACACCTTCTACGCCTCGATCACGCTCGCCGTGAACGGCAGAGAGCTGGAGATCGACTCGCGCCCGTCCGACGCGCTTGCGCTCGCGGTCCGCGCCGGAGCGCCGATCTTCGCGGCCGAGGAGGTCATCGCGGAGTCCGCGATCGAGTTCGAACACGAGGTCGAGGACACCGAGGAGGTCGTCGAGAAGTTCAAGGACTTCCTCGACCAGGTCACGCCGGAGGACTTCGCCGGCGACTCCTAGCGCCCCGCCGGCGCGCGGCTCAGCGCCATCGCCACGATGCGCTCCACCAGCTGGTCGAAGCTGATCCCCGCCGCGTCCGCCGCTTGCGGGAGCAGGCTCGTCTCGGTCAAGCCCGGCACGCTGTTCGCCTCCAGCACGAACAGCTCGCCGTCCTCGCGCAGCATCAGATCCACCCGCGCGAAGCCGGCGCATCCGAGCGCGCGGTACGCCTCGACCGCCAGCTCTTGCGTGCGGTCGGCGACCCCGGCCGGCAGCTCCGCGGGACACACGAAGCGCGTGCGCCCGATCTCGTAGCGGGCCTCGAAGTCGTAGAAGTCGCGCCCCTCCGCCACCGCCTCCACGACGGGCAGCGCGAGCGGCGAGCCGTCCTCCTGCTCGACGACCGACACCGCCAGATCGCGTCCCGCGACGTAGCGCTCCAGCAGGACCTTGCGGTCATACGAGAACGCCGACACGATCGCCGCCGGCACGTCGGCCGCCGTGCGCGCGAACTTGATGCCGAGCGCCGAACCCTGTGCCGCGGGCTTCACCACCAGCGGGAACTCCAGCTGGGACTCGATCGCCGGCAGCGCCTGCGCCGCGCCGAGCTCGCGGAAGGCGGTCTCGCTGAAGGCGTGGAAGTCGGGCGTGGGGATCCCGACCGCGCGCAGCAGGTGCTTCGTCAGCACCTTGTCCCAGCAGCGGATGCACGCCGCCACGCCCGAGCCGGTGTAGGGCAGCCCGAGCACCTCCAGCAGCTCCTGGATCGTGCCGTCCTCGCCGTCGCGTCCGTGCAGCGCGACGAACACGACGTCGGGCGACGCCTCCTCCAGCCGCGCCACGAGGTCCGATCCGACGTCGATCGCGACGGCCCGGCGCCCAAGCCGCTGCAGCGCGTCCTCGACGCGCGCCCCGCTCTTCAACGACACCTGCCGCTCCAGCGAGCGGCCGCCCTGGAGGACCGCGACCGTGCTCATCAGCGGTCGGATTCGGCGCGTCCGCGTCTGCGCTCGGCCGCGCGACGCGGCAGCTCCAGCACGTCCGCGAGCTGCTCGGCGACCTGTCCGGCCTCGTGCTCGTCGACGACGGGCGGGGCCGCCGGCGCCGCGCCGGTGAGCGTGCCGTACAGCGCCACCTGCTCGGCGACGACCTTGCCGATGCGCCGCACGCCCTCGCGGATCGCGGTCTCGTCGGAGCCGGAGAAGTTGAGCCGCATCGAGGAGCCGCCGCGGCCGTCCAGATAGGCCGCCCGCCCCGGCACGAACGCGACGTTCTCGTCCAACGCCCGCGCCAGCAGGTCGGTCGTGTCGATGTAGTCGGGCAGCGTCGCCCAGATGAACAGGCCGCCTTCCGGCTGGGTCCACGCGGCCTCGCGCGGGAAGTGCGTCCCCAATGCCTCCAGCATCGCGTCGCGCCGGCCGCGGTAGATGCCAACGAGCGAGTTGACATATTCGCGCCAGTCGCCGGAGGCGAAGTACTCGGCCACGAACAGCTGCGTCATCGAGGAGCTGCAGAGGTCGGCCGCCTGCTTGCCGAGGTTCATCTTCTGCAGCACCGGCCGCGGCGCCGCGGCCCAGCCGAGGCGGATCCCCGGCGAGAGGATCTTCGAGAAGGTGCCGAGGTAGATCACGAACTCGCCGCCGTCCATCGAGTACAGCGTCGGCAGCCGATCGCCCTCGTAGCGCAGCAGGCCGTACGGGTTGTCCTCCAGCACGAGCAGCTCGCGCTCGTGCGCCACCTGCACGAGTCGCTGGCGCCGCGGCAGCGACATCGTCACGCCGCCCGGGTTCTGGAAGGTCGGGATCGTGTAGATGAACTTCGGGCGGCGGCCCTCGCGGTCGAGCCGGTCGAGCGTCTCCTCGAGCTCGTCGATCCGCATGCCGTGCTCGTCCATCTCGATCTGCACGACGTCCGCCTCGTAGGAGCAGAACGTCGGCACCGCGCCGGGGTAGGTGGGCGCCTCGGCGACGATCACGTCGCCCGGATCGACGAGCGTCTTGCAGACGAGGTCGATCACCTGCTGACCGCCGGTCGTGACGAGCAGCTCGCCTTCGTCGACGGTCATGCCCTCCGCCTGCATCACCTCGGCGATACAGTGTGCGGCGGTTGCGAATCCCTCCGTCGGCCCGTACTGCAGCGCTCTCGCGCACGCCTCGTCGGCGACGCGCTGCATCAGCGCGGCGTAGGTCTCCGGCGGGAAGCTCGACGTGTCCGGCATGCCGCCGGCGAGCGAGATCACCTCGGCGCGCTCCGTCAGCGCCATCAGGTCGCGCATCGCCGAGGACTTCATGACCTTCGTGCGCTGCGCGAACAGGCCGGCGTAGCGCTCCAGATCGTGCGCCGTCGAGCGCGGCGGTCTGCGGCCCGTCATCGCGGCGGCTCGCAGCGGCGGTGCATGACCCGGTGTTCGCCGCCTCGGATCGGAAGCCTGTCGCGCTCGGCTATCGTCATGCAGCCAATCATGACGCTCTTCCTCGCCATCTGCACCGGAATCGGCCTCGCGCTGGCCGTCGGGCTGCGCCCGTTCCTGCCCGCGCTGCTGACCTGCGCGCTCGCGCGCGGCGACGCCGGGATCGACTTCGAGCACACCGACGCCGCGTTCATGGAGAAGCCGGTCTTCCTGCTGGCGCTGCTGATCGGCGTGGTCGTGCTGGTCGTGATGGAGCGGCGCCATCCGCCCGAGGACGTCTCGAGCGGGCCGTTCGGCGCGGCGGTCGCCGGCATCGGGCTCGCGCTCGGGGCGCTGCTGTTCGGCGGTGCGCTCGCGGACGACCACTACTCGTTCGGCATCGGGCTCGCCGCCGGCATCGCATGCGCGGCGATCGCGGAGGCGTCCGCGCGCGGCTTCTTCTCGGCGACGCGCAGACGGCTCGACCGCGAGGCGGCGGCCGCGCTGCCCGTCTACGCCGAGGTCGCGGGGCTCGTGCTCGCCGGCCTGTCGGTGCTCGCGCCGCCCGTCTCGCTGCTCGCGCTCGCCTTCCTGCTGTGGCTGCTGCTGCAGCAGCGCCGCCGCGCCGGGCAGAAGTACGCGGGCCTGCGCATATTGCGGTGACCGGCGCTCCGCCGCGCAAGCTCGTCCTGACGGTCATCGACGGGCTCAAGCCGGCGATGCTCGAGCGCGCCGTGCAGCAGGGCCGCGCGCCGATCCTCAAGGCGATCATGGAGCGCGGCGCCTACGTCGACGACTGCGTCGCCGCGTTCCCGTCGGTGACGCCCGTCTGCGCCGCCTCGATCGCGACCGGGACGGGGCCGGACCGGCACCGCATCCCGAGCATGAACTGGTACGACCGCGGCGAGCAGCGCTACGTCGAGTACGGCTCCAGCTTCGGCGCGAGCCGCCGTGCCGGCGTGCTGCGCTCGCTCACCGACACGGTCTACAACATGAACGGACGGCATCTCGCGCCCGAGGTCCCGACCGTGTTCGAGCGGCTCGACGACGCCGGCCTGCGCACCGCCGGCACCACGTACCTGATCTACCGCGGCCGCCACCGCCACCAGCTCGCCGGCGAGACCGCGCTCGCGCGCATCGCGGGGGCGGTCTTCCGCGAGTCGGTGATGGGGCCGCGCGAGCTGTTCTACGCCGACCTGTTCGCGAGCCGCCGCACCGGCTGCCGCGGCCAGCTCGGCATGCCGGGCCAGCGCGACCAGCACTCCGGCTGCGTCGGCGCGCACCTCGTCGAGCACGACCTGTTCGACTTCCTGCTGTTCTCGCTGCCCGACAACGACGCCTTCTCGCACCGCAACGGCCCGCACGCGCAGGTCTCCTCGATCGCCAACGCCGACCGCCAGCTGGAGCGGCTCGTGCACGCGGGCGGCGGGCTCGAGCGCTTCCTCGAGCAGCACGCGATGATCGTGCTGGCCGACCATTCGCATGCCGCCGTCGAGCGGCGCATCGACCTGCCGCGCGCGTTCGAGGAGTGGGACGTCGCGCAGCCGCGGCCGAACGGCTCGCGGGCGCGCCGCAAGCGCGCGGCGCGCGACGACGATCCGGCCGAGGCGCTCGCGGGCGACAGCGGCGGCCAGATCGCGCTCGGGCTCGCGCAGCGCTCGGCGATGATCTACGTGCTCGACGACGAGCGCCGCGCGAAGCTCATCGCCCGCGCTGCGCGCGAGGCCGGCACGCTCGCCGGCGTCGACCTCGTGATGCGGCTCACGGCACCCCGCGAGGGCTGCATCGTGGGCGAACGCGGCGAGCTGCGCTTCGCGCCCGGCGGGGACCTCGTCGACCCGCGCGGTCGGCGCTGGAGCGTCGACGGCAGGCTGGAGACGCTGAACGCGCGCGTCGAGGACGGCCGCCTGCTGACGCCCGACTACCCCGACGCGCTCGGACGCGTGTGGTCGGCGCTGACCTGCCCGACCGCCGGCGACGTGCTGCTGAGCGCCGCGCCGGGCTTCGAGTTCGTCGACTGGGGCGGCGCCGACCACCTCGGCGGCGGCAGCCACGGGTCGCTGCACAAGAGCGACTCGCTCGGTGCGCTGCTGTGGTGCGGCCTCGACGCGCATCCGACGCGCGCCGCGCGCGAGCAATGGACGCTGCAGGACATGGTCCCGCTCGTGACCGAGCACTTCGGCCTCTAACCTGTCCACATGCGGGACGACGCGTCCGCCGTCGCGCTGCCGCTGCACCTTCGCGTGCGGCACGGCTTGCGCCATCCGGCCAACTGGTTCCAGCTCATGCGTTTCGCGGCCGTGGGCGCGAGCGGCTACGTCGTCAACCTCGCGGTCTACACGGCGGCGATCCATCTGCTCGGGATCGACTACAAGGTCGCCGCCGTGCTTGCGTTCCTGATCTCCGTCGCGAACAACTTCTGGTGGAATCGCCACTGGACGTTCGACGCGCGCGACGGGCACGCCGGCTTCCAGGCGGCGCGCTTCCTGACGATCAGCGGAGTGGCGTTCCTGTTCGCGTACGGCGTGCTCGTGCTGCTGGTGGAAGACGCGGGCCTGTCGAAGGTGCTCGCGCAGGCGATCGCGATCGTCACCGCGACGCCGCTGTCGTTCGTCGGGCAGAAGCTCTGGAGCTTCCGCAGATGACGCGCGCCGCGGCGCGGATCGCCGCGGCGTTGCTGCTGCTCGCGACGCTGTGCGCGAGCAGCGCGGCGGCAGAGTCGGTGCAAGCCTCCGCGCCGACGCATGCGCTGATGACGAGCGGCGCGACGGCGGTCGATCCGAACGCGCTCAGAACGCCGCCGAGCCCGTCGATCCCGCCGCCGGGGCATCGCCTCACGTCGAAGCGGGCGACCGCGATCGCGGAGCGCGTGCCGAAGATCGCCCGCATCAGACGCGAGCACCCGGGGTCCTATCCGACCGCGTACACGAAGGGCACCGCCCAGTGGCAGGTGTCGATCTTCACCCCGAGAGACCGGCGCGAGATCGGGCAGGTGACGATCGACGACGCGAGCGGCGCGGTGCTCGAGGCGTGGACCGGCTACCAGGTGCCGTGGACGATGGCGCGCGGCTACGACGGCGCGTTCGGGCGGCGCGTGAACGCCTGGTACGTGTGGATCCCGATGTGCCTGCTGTTCCTGCTGCCGTTCCTGCCGAACCCGTTTCGGCGCGGCGCGCGGCGCCCGAGCTGGCTGCAGGTCGACCTGCTCGTGCTGCTCGGCTTCTCGATCCCGCTCGCGTACTTCAACGCTGCCCGGATCGGGCTCTCGACGCCGCTGATCTATCCGCTGCTCGGCTATCTGCTGATCCGCATGCTGCTGATCGCCCGCCGCGGCGGGCGCGCTCAGCCGCTGCGCCTGCTCGTGCCGGTCTCGTGGCTGGCGGTCGGGCTCGTGTTCCTGATCGGCTTCCGCGTCGGCCTCAACGTCACGAACTCGAACGTGATCGACGTCGGCTACTCCGGCGTGATCGGCGCACACCGGCTCGTGCACGGCCAGCACCTGTACGCGAGAGACTGGCCGAAGGACGACGCCTCAGGCGACACCTACGGTCCCGTCAACTACTACGCGTACGTCCCGTTCGAGCGCATCTGGCCGTGGAGCGGGAAGTGGGACGACCTGCCGGCCGCGCACGCCGCGGCCGTGTTCTTCGACCTGCTGACGATCCTGACGCTGTTCCTGCTCGGACGGCGCATCCGCGGCCCGTCGCTGGGGATCGTGCTCGCGTACGCGTGGGCGGCCTATCCCTTCACGCTCTACGCCTCCTCGACGAACTCCAACGACGCGCTCGTGGCGCTGCTGCTGGTCGTCACGCTGCTGCTCGCCGGCAGGCCGGTGCTGCGCGGCGCGGGCGCGGCGCTCGCCGGGCTGACGAAGTTCGCGCCGCTCGCGCTCGCGCCGCTGTTCGCGCGCACGCCGCGCGACGCGCGCGCCGGCTGGCTGCGGCCGGGGCCGGTCAGCTTCGCCGCCTACGCGGCCGCATTCGCCGCCACCGCGGCGCTCGCGCTGCTGCCGGTGCTGCTCGCCGGTAGCGGCGATGTCCGTCTCTTCTGGGACCACACGATCGCGTTCCAGCACGACCGCGAATCGCCCTTCTCGATCTGGGGGCTGTGGAGCGGGCTCGACGCGGTGCAGCTCGGCGTCCAGGCCGCGGCGGTGGCGCTCGCGTTGATCGTCGGCGTGTGGCCGCGGCGCCCGACGCTGACGCAGATTGCCGCCTGCGGCGCGGCGGTGCTGATCGCGCTGCAGCTCGGTCTCGACTACTGGTTCTTCCTCTACGTCGTGTGGTTCTTCCCGCTCGTGCTCGTCGCGCTGCTCGGCCGTCTCGGCGATCCGGAGGCGCAGGCGCGCGCCGCCGAACGCGTCGGCGTCACGGCCGCTTCAGCGGAAGCCGGGCGGGGCGGGGACCAGCAGCTGCTCGATCCCGTCGGCGCGCAGCGGATCTGACGCGGCGCGGATCACGACCGCGTTCAGCCACGGGTCGAGCTCGGACGGCTCGAACTTGACCGGCATCTGCGTCACCAGCGCCTCGAGCGCCTGCTCGCGCTTGACGCCGATCACGCCGCCGCGCGCGCCGGTCATGCCGACGTCGGTGATGTAGGCGGTGCCGTTCGGCAGCACGCGCGCGTCGGCCGTCGGCACGTGCGTGTGGGTCCCCACGACCGCGGTCGCGCGGCCGTCGAGGTGCCAGCCCATCGCGACCTTCTCGCTCGTCGCCTCGGCGTGCATGTCGACGAGCACGTGGTCGACCTTGCCGCGCAGCGCGTGCAGCGCCGCGTCGGCGTGCGGGAACGCCGGATGCCCGGCCTTGATGTAGAGGTTCCCCGACAGGTTCACGACGCCGAGCCGCGCGCCGTTCCGCTCGACGACGCACCAGCCATGCCCCGGCTGGCTTCTGAGGAAGTTGGCCGGCCGCAGGATCCGCTCGTGCGCGTCGAGGTAGCCGTAGATCTCGCGCTGGCGATACGTGTGGTTGCCGAGCGTGATCGCGTCCACGCCCGCGTCGAAGAAGGCGTCGGCGATCTTCGGCGTGATGCCGACGCCGTTCGCCGCGTTCTCGCCGTTGACGACGACGAAGTCGATCGCGTGCTGCTCGACGAGGCCCGGCAGCAGCGCGAGCAGCAGGCGGCGACCGGTGGAGCCGACGACGTCGCCGACGAACAGGATCGCGACCGGTGCGCTCACGATGATTGGCCCATGGCCCAGGACGAGCCGCCCGACGACGCGAGAGCGCCGGCCGAGCCGCCGGCGGGAGAGCCGCCGCTCCACACGCCCAAGGACGCGACCCCGGCCGGCGTCGAGCCCGCGCCGTTCGTGGTCCCGCGCGGCGTCCAGCTCGTGCTGCTGCTCGTCGCGCTGCTCGCGGCGTGGGCGGTCATGCGCGCCGCCGGTCCGGTGCTGCTCGTGTTCCTGATCGCCGGCGTCATCGCGCTGATCCTCAATCCGCTCGTGAAGCTGCTGGAGCGCCGCGGCTTCAGGCACGGCGTCGCGGTCTTCGCGGTGTATATCGGATTGCTGGCGGCGCTCGTCGGCGTCGCCGGCCTGCTGGCGAACCCGGTCAGCAGCCAGGTGCAGAACTTCCAGCAGGACGTGCCGCAGCTGGTCGACGACGCCACCGGCTCGCTCGACGACCTGCAGAGCTGGCTCGACGACAAGGGCATCGACATCCACGTCAAGAACCAGGGCGAGACGGCGCTGCAGACGCTGGAGAGAAAGGTCCTGCGCGGCTCGGGCAACGTCGTCTCGTTCTCGCGCGACGTGCTGCAGCGCCTCGTCGAGGCGTCCTTCGCGCTGATCCTGATCCTCGTGATCTCGATCTACATGCTCGTCTACGCCGGGGAGATCGGGAGGGTCGTGCGCACAGTGATGCCGCGCGGCGCCGGCACGCCCGACGACGACTTCCCGCTGCGCGTGCAGCGCGCCGTCTTCCACTACGTGCGCGGGCAGCTGCTGTTCAGCCTGATCATGGGCACGACCGCGGCGCTCGCGCTGTGGGTCTATGGCGTGCTCGGGATCTTCCCCGACGGGCAGCGCTACGCCCTCTTCTTCGGGGCCTTCTTCGGCGTGATGGAGCTGATCCCGTACATCGGTCCGGTGCTCGGCGCGGTCCCGCCGATCCTCGTCGCCTTGTTCGACAATCCGATCAGCGCGATCTGGGTCGCGCTGCTGTTCCTCGCGATCCAGCAGCTGGAGGGCCATGTCGTCGCGCCGCAGGTGTTCGGCCACTCGCTGCGCATCAATCCGCTGCTGATCATCTTCGCGCTGCTGTTCGGCGGGCAGCTGTACGGCGTCGTGGGCGCGTTCGTCTCGCTGCCGGTCGCGGCGATCCTGCGCGAGACCGTCGTCTACCTGCGTCGCCATGTGATTCTGGAGCGTTGGGCGGCCGCATCGACGCCTTCGGTCCCGCCGGAGGCACCGCCTCCGTAGGCTAGGCAGGTGCCCACATCGGTGGCGACGCAGAGAGCGACGCCGGCCGCACTCGCCGCGGCCGGCTTGACGAAGCGGTACGGCGAGCGTGTCGCGCTGCGCGAGGTCGGCTTCGAGGCCGCGCCGGGCGAACTGGTGGCGGTCATCGGCCCCAACGGCGCCGGCAAGACGACGCTGCTGTCGATCCTCGCCGGCATCCAGCAGCCCGACGCGGGCGAGGTCACGCGCTCGGCGCGCGAGATCGGCTGGGTCCCGCAGCAGCCGGCCGTCTACTCGAAGCTGTCGGTCGCGGAGAACCTGCGCCTGTTCGCGCGCCTGGAGAAGGTCGCCGACCCTGACGCCGTCGTCGCGCGCATGCTCGAGCAGACCGGCCTCGCCGAACGCGCCGGCGACGAGCTCGGCACGCTCTCGGGCGGCAACCGCCAGCGCGTGAACATCGCGGTCGGGCTGCTGGCGGAGCCGCCGGTGCTGCTGCTCGACGAGCCGTCGTCCTCGCTCGACCCGCGCCAGCGCGCGCGCCTGTGGGCGTTCGTCGGCGAGCAGGCGGCGCGAGGAACGGCTGTCATCTTCTCCACGCACGACGTGCAGGAGGCCGAGCGCTACGCGGACCGGGTGCTCGTGCTGGCCGACGGCGAGCTGCTGTTCACCGGCAGCGCCGCCGAGCTGGCGGCGACCGTCGAGCCGAGCGCGCTCGGCGGCGGCGCCGCGGTCGGGCCGCACGACTTCGAGACGGCGTTCGTCCAGTTCCTGCGGTCGCGCGGCCACTGATGCGCTGGCTGCTGCTCAAGGACCTCACGATCCTGCGGCGCTCGCCGCTGCTGGTGGCGCTGCTGGTGATCTATCCGATCGCGGTCGCGCTGCTGATCGGCTTCGCGCTCTCGCGCGGGCCGGGCAAGCCGACGATCGCGCTCGTCAACGAGATCCCCAAGCAGCACCGCAGCTTCGACGTCGCCGGCTCGAGACTCAACGCCGAGGAGTACCTGCCGGAACTGCTCAAGTCGGTGAACGTGATCAGAGCGCGCAACCGCGCGCAGGCGCGGCGCCTCGTGCGCGACGGCAAGGTGCTGGGCGCGCTGATCCTGCCGGCCGACATCACGCAGAAGCTCGAGACGGGCACCGAACAGCCGACGATCGACGTGCTCTACAACGGCGAGGACGCGGTCAAGCAGCGCTACATCGAATCGATCATCAGAGCGCGCATGGCGGAAGCGAACGTCGCGCTCTCGCGCCGCTTCCAGGAAGCGACCGCCGGCTACCTGAGACTGCTGCTCGACGGCGGCACGCTGAGCGTGCTGGGACGTGACGTCGACATCCTCGGCTTGAGGAACGCCCACGCGATCACGACCGGCGCGATCGCCGCGCTGCCGCCGGGATCGCCGCTGCGCACGTCGCTCGATCAGGTCGCCCGCTTCGGCCAGATCGCGATCGACAACCTGGGCCGCTCGCGCGACGTGCTGAGATCGGTCGGGCAGCCGGTGAGGGTCAGGCAGACGATCGTCGGCGGCAGACGCACGCCGCTCGACACGTTCGCGGCGGCGATCTCGGTGACCGTCTCGCTGATGTTCCTGACGGTGCTGCTGGCCGCCGGCCTGCTCGCCCTGGAGCGCGAGGAGCATGCCTTCTCGCGGCTCGTGCGCGGGCTCGTGACGCGGCTCGGCCTGCTGGCCGAGAAGATCTCGCTGGCCGCGCTGTGCGCGTTCGCCGTCTCGCTCGTGATGCTGCTCGCGCTCGGCGGCTTCTTCATCGAGCTCGACTGGGGGCGCTTCCCGCAGTGGCTCGCGGCGTTGGCGGCGGGCGCGGTCGCGTTCGCCGCCTTGGGCGTCGCGATCGGCGGGCTTGCCCGCGAGGTGCGCGCCGCGTCGCTGCTGGCGTTCCTGCTGTCGCTGCCGATCGCGTTCCTGGCGCTGGTGCCGAGCGGGGCTGTTTCCGCCGGCCTCTACGACGTCGTGCGCTTCGTCTCGGCGCTGTTCCCGTTCAAGCCGACGCTGCAGGCGCTGGACGCGGCCTTGAACGGCGTCGGCGGCTTGCCCGCCGCGCTGGCGCACCTGGCCGCTTTGGCGGTGGTCTACACGCTGCTGGCCCGCCTCGCCGTGGGGCGGCGCTTCGGCTGAGGGCGAGGCGCGCCCTTCGTCCGACCACTGCACCTCTTGCCTCGATATACAAGGCGAAAGGTGCACTGCTCTCGGACCGCCGCACCTGTGCGACCGGTATGCGGTCGCAGATCGTGGCGAAACCAACACCGCCCGCGCACCGCAAACGCCCGAGCGGCGCGCCACCCACCCGCCGATATCCTCCGAAGCGGCATGCCCTTCCCCGCCACCCGCATGCGCCGGCTGCGCCGCAGCGCCCCGCTGCGCGGGCTCGTGCGCGAGACGCGCCTCGACGCGGGCGACCTGATCCTGCCGCTGTTCGTCACCTACGGCGAGAACCGCCGCGAGCCGATCTCGACGATGCCGGGCGTCGAGCGGCTCAGCATCGAGCACGCCGTGGAGGAGGCCGCGCAGGCGGCCGCGCTCGGGATCCCCGCCGTGATGCTGTTCGGCATCCCCGCGCACAAGGACGAGGAGGGCTCCGGCGCCTGGGACGACGAGGGCGTCGTGCAGCTGGCGACCCGCGCGATCAAGGACCAGCTCCCGGACCTCCTGGTGATCCCCGACCTGTGCCTGTGCGAGTACACGAGCCACGGCCACTGCGGGATCCTGCGCGAAGACACCGTCGACAACGACGCCACCCTGCCGCTGCTCGCCCGCACCGCCGTCTCCCAAGCCCGCGCCGGCGCCGACGTGATCGCCCCCAGCGACATGATGGACGGCCGCGTCGGCGCGATCCGCGCCGCGCTCGACGACGAGGGCTTCAGCGATCTGCCGATCCTCGCCTACTCGGCCAAGTTCGCGTCCGTCTTCTACGGCCCGTTCCGCGAGGCGGCCGACAGCGCCCCCTCGCGGGGCGACCGCCGCGGCTACCAGATGGATCCCGCCAACGGCGACGAGGCTGTCCGCGAGGTGCTGCAGGACGTCGAGGAGGGCGCGGATCTCGTGATGGTCAAGCCCGCGCTGCCCTACCTCGACGTGATCCGCCGCGTCAAGGACGAGACCCGCATGCCCGTGGTGGCGTACAACGTCGGCGGCGAGTATGCGATGGTGAAGGCCGCTGCCGCGGCCGGTGCGCTCGACGAGCGGGCGACCGTGCTCGAGGTGCTCACGTCGATCCGCCGCGCCGGCGCCGACGCCGTCATCACCTACCACGCGAAGGACGCCGCCAGATGGCTGTCAGAGATGGACTGACCGACCCGAGTACGGCCACGCCGAAGCTGCGCAGCCGCAAGCACGGCGCCGCGATCCCGCTGGAGGAGCTCGACAGACGCCTGCTCAACCTGATGCAGGGCAAGTTCCCGATCGAGCCGCGGCCCTACCAGCGCGTCGCCGAGCTGGCGGGGATCTCCGAGCAGGACGCGATGGCGCGCGTCCAGCACCTGCTCGACCAGCGCATCATCCGCCAGGTCACGCCGATCTTCGACACGCGCGCGCTCGGCTACAGCTCGATGCTCGTCGCCGCCAAGGTCGACGCCGAGAACCCGCACCGCGCCGCCAGAGTCATCAACGCGCACCCCGGCGTCTCGCACAACTACCTGCGCAACCACGAGTTCAACCTGTGGTTCACGATCGCGACCGAGCCGGACTCGAAGCTGGGGCTGGAGGGCACGCTCGACGCGCTCGCGCAGGAGGCCGGCGCCGAGTCCGTGCGCCAGCTGCCGACGCTCAAGCTGTTCAAGATCCGCATGGACCTGGAGATGGAGGGCTCGACGGAGGACCTCGCGAGAGCCGCCGTCGCCGCCGACCCGGTCGAGCTCGAACCGCAGCCGTACGACGACTTCGACGTCGCGGTGATCCGCGCGCTGCAGGGCGACATGCCGGTGATCCCCGAGCCGTACGCGCCCGCCGCTGCCGAGCTGGGGATCCCGCAGGAGCGGTTCCTCCAGCACCTGAGCGGCATGCAGGAGCGCGGCCTGCTGCGCCGCGTCGCGGCGATCCTCTACCACCGCCGCGCCGGCTTCTCCGCCAACGGCATGGGCGTGTGGAAGGTGCCCGAGGACCAGATCCTCGACGTCGGCCGGCAGATGGCGGCGGTGCGCGGGATCTCGCACTGCTACCAGCGCCCCACGTACGAGGACTGGCCCTACAGCGTCTTCACGATGGCGCACGGGCGCAGCAAGGAGGAGTGCGACGCGATCCTCGACTCGATCGCCGAGACGCACGGGATCACCGAGCGCGCGACGCTCTACTCCTCGACCGAGTTCAAGAAGATCCGCCTGCTGTACTTCACGGACGAGTTCAAGGCCTGGGAACGTGAGCACGCCGGCGTCTGAGTCGGCGCCGGGGCTCGTCGACGAACGCTCCGCCGAGCTCTACGCGCGCGCCCTCGCGCTGCTGCCCGGCGGCGTCAACTCGCCTGTCCGCGCGATGCGCTCGATCGGGCGCGACCCCATCTTCATCGCGCGCGGCGAGGGCGCCGAGCTGATCGACGTCGACGGCAACCGCTACCTCGACTACGTCTGCTCGTGGGGGCCGCTGATCCACGGCCACGCGCACCCGGAGATCGTGCACGCGGTCACCGAGGCTGCCGCGCTCGGCACCTCCTTCGGGGCTCCGACGCCCGGCGAGGTCGAGCTCGCGGCCGAGATCGTCAAGCGCGTCCCGTCCGTCGAGATGGTGCGGATGACCTCGTCCGGCACGGAGGCGTCGATGAGCGCGCTGCGGCTCGCGCGCGCCGCGACCGGCCGGGACAAGATCTTGAAGTTCGCCGGCGCGTACCACGGCCACGTCGACGGGCTGCTGGCCGACGCCGGCTCTGGCCTGGCGACGCAGGGCATCCCCGCCAGCCCCGGCGTGCCGGAGGCGGCGGCGAAGCAGACGATCGTCGTGCCGTGGAACGACGAGCAGGCGCTCATCACCGCGACCGGCGCGCACGAGCTGGCGGCGATCGTCGCCGAGCCCTACCCGGCCAACATGGGCCTCGTCCCCCCGAAGCCGGGCTTCCTGGAGCTGCTGCGCGAGCGCGCCGACGCGACCGGCGCGCTGCTGATCTTCGACGAGGTGATCTCCGGCTTCCGCGTCGCGCGCGGCGGCGCGCAGGAGCGCTCCGAGGTGATCCCCGACCTGACGATCATGGGCAAGGTGATCGGCGGCGGGCTGCCGGCCGCCGCCTACGGCGGTCGCCGCGACCTGATGGAGCGAATCGCGCCGGCCGGCGACGTCTACCAGGCCGGCACGCTGTCCGGGAACCCGCTCGCGGTCGCGGCGGGCCTCGCGACGCTGCGGCTGCTCGACGCGACCGCCTATGCGACGCTCGCCAGAACGACCGAGACGCTCGCCGACGGCCTGCGCGACGCGATCCGCGCCGGCGGCTGGTTCGGCAGGGCGCACGTCGTGAGCGTCCCCGGGCTGCTGACCGTCTTCTTCCGCCGCGACCGCGTGAAGGACTACGCCGACGCCGCCGCCTGCGACCGAGACGCGTACGCCGCCTGGTGCCGCGAGCTGCTCGCGCGCGGCGTCTACCCGCCCGCGTCCCAGTTCGAGGCGTGGTTCCCGTCGCTCGCGCACGACGAGGCGGCCGTGGAGCGCACCCTCGAGGCCGCCGCCGCCGCGTTCAGGGCGCTCGCATGAGCGGCACGGACCAGCTGTCCGCCGCACTGCGCGACGAAGGCGGCCTGCTCGCGGACGCGCTGCGCGACGAGCAGCCATCGGACGAGGCGCTGCTGGCGGCGGTGCCCGCCGGCCCGCATGCGCTTGCGCTGGCGGCCGTGCGCGAGGCCTACCTGCTGCACTACGGCGAGGGCCGCGTGCTGGACGCGGACGACGCCGATCTCGCGTTGCTCGGCGGCGATCGCCTCTATGCGTTGGCGCTGGCCGAGCTGGCGGCGCTCGGGGACCTCGACGCGATCGCCGCGCTTGCGGAGCTGATCTCCGATTGCGCGCGTGCGCACGCCGAGGGCGACGAGGCGGCCGCCGCCGCCGCGTGGGAGACGGCCGCGGGAGCGTTTGCGCGCCGCGCATAGCGACGCACCCGTGCGACGCTTCAGAGGCTGTTGGCGCTATGGTTCGCCGCCCCCTAATAGAACTCTCACCGTGGCTGACGACAGATACAAGAAGAGCTCGCCCTACACCGCGGACCGCGGCATTCCCGGCGCTTTCGAGGGCGAGACGGTCACCCGGCGCCGCTTCATGGGCGCCAGCACGCATGCGCTCGGCGCCGTTGCCGCCAGCGCCTTCGCGCTGCCCGCGCTCGGCTTCGCGCTCGGGCCCGTGTTCGAGCGTACGAAGATGCCGTGGCAGTCGGTCGGTCCGCTCGACGACTTCACGAAGGACACCTACGTTCCGCGCGTGATCCAGATCGTCTCGGGCATCGGCGAGGCCGGCAAGACGAGCGTCTACGTGCGACTGCGCAATCCCGAGATCGACACCGAGGAGGGCGGCGAGTCCGCCGCGATCGTCATCTCCACGCGCTGCAACCACCTCGGCTGCCCCGTCCGCTTCACGCAGGCGGCCGGCAAGTTCATCTGCCCCTGCCACGGCGGCGTCTACGACTTCCGCGGCCTGCGCGAGGGCGGCCCGCCGGTGCGCCCGCTCGACCGCTTCTACACGAGAGTCGAGAACGGCGAGGTCCTCGTCGGCCCGCGCTACAGCGTCAACAGCGAGCTGCGCCGCTTCTCGCCGCGCGACCCGGGCGAGCCGCTCGACGGCATCGGCCAGTACCTGTACCCCGCGCGCTTCTCGACGCCTGAGAAGGCTGGGAGATAGACGATGCCGAGACTGAAGCTTCCCGCCCCGCCGATCCCGCCCGCGCTCAAGCCGCGCCCTGCCCGTCCCGGCACCGGGAACGGCAGAGTCGGTCCGCTCGACCAGGCGGCCGAGGCCGGCATCACCGTCGTCGACTGGATCGACGAGCGCACCTCGCTCTCCGGCGGCCTGCGCTGGATGCTCTTCCGCAAGGTCCCGAAGGGGACGAACTGGTTCTACACGCTCGGCTCGGCGGCGATGTTCGCCTTCCTGTCGCAGGCGGTGACCGGCGTCTTCCTGGCGATGTACTACGACCCGTCGCCGACGCGCGCGTACGAGAGCATCCGCTACGTCACGAACGAGGCGTTCCTGGGCGAGTTCGTCCGCGGCATGCACAAGTGGGGATCGAGCGTGATGGTGATCCTCGTGTTCCTGCACATGGGCCGCACGTTCTTCTTCGGCGCGTACAAGTACCCGCGCGAGCTCAACTGGGTGATCGGCGTCGTGCTGCTGATCATGACGATGACGATGTCGTTCACCGGCTACCTGCTGCCGTTCGACCAGCGCTCCTACTGGGCGACGATCGTCGGCGTGAACATCAACGGCACCGGCCCGCTGATCGGTCCGTACCTGTCCGACTTCCTGCGTGCCGGCCCGGAGTTCGGCGCCACCACGCTGTCGCGCTTCTACGCGATTCACATGATGCTCGTGCCCGGGTTGATCGCCGCGCTGATCGGCGCCCATCTGTACCTCGTCGCGAAGCTCGGCACGACGGCGCCGCCGTGGCTGAAGGCCAAGCCCGACGAGAAGCTCACCGAGTCCGAGGTCTGATCCGCTCATGAACCAGCGCGAGAAGGAGCAGTACCTCCGCGAGTACGCGATCCTGAAGACGCAGGGGAAGCCGTTCTTCCCCTACGCGGTCGCGAAGGACTCCGCGATGGCGGTGATCGTGCTCGTCGTCATCATCGCGATGTCGATCGTGCTCGGTGCCGAGATGGGCCCGAAGGCCGATCCGACGACGACCACCTACGTGCCGCGCCCGGAGTGGTACTTCTTCTTCCTCTTCGAGCTGCTGCGCGTGATCAAGCCGCCGCAGTTCGTCCCGCTCGCCACGATCGGCGTGCCGACGATCTGCATGATCCTGCTGTTCCTGCTGCCGTTCTACGACCGCAGCCCGGAGCGGCGTCCCGAGCGGCGTCCGATCGCGACCGCCGCGGGCATCTTCACGATCGTCGCGATGGCGTTCCTCACGTACCTCGGTGCGGCCGCGGGCTCGCCGAACGAGATCGACATGAAAGCGCCCGCCGGCCTCAGAGGCGCCGCGCTGAGCGAGTGGAACAGAGGCAAGCTGGTGGCGGCGCAGTCCGGCTGCCTCGCCTGCCACAAGATCGGCGAGAACGGCAACGACGGACCCGGACCGCACCTGACGAACATCGGCAGCGTGCTGCCCGAGTCGGCGATCGCCCAGACGCTGCGCAACCCGACGGCGCCGATGCCGTCGTTCCAGGCGCTCGCCGAGCAGCAGCCCGAGAAGTTCCAGGCGCTCGTCTCCTTCCTCGGCCAGCTGAGATAGCGTCCGCGCGGCGCAGCGCATGACCGCGAGCGGCGGCACGACCGAGGCGAAACCGGCGACCGGCACGCTGGAGGAGCCGCAGGTGCGCGCGATGTTCGACCGCATCGCAGGCGTCTACGACCGCATGAACTCCGTCATGACGGCGGGCATGCATCACCGCTGGCGCGAGCGGGCGGCCGACCTGGCCGAGCTTCAGCCCGGCGCACGCGCGCTCGACGTCGCGTGCGGCACCGGAGACCTCGCGCTCGAGCTGGCGCGCCGCGTCGGTCCGGGCGGCGAGGTCGTCGCGTGCGACTTCTCTGAGCAGATGCTCGAGCTGGCGCGCGCGAAGGCGGCTGATCTGGCGACCGTCCGCATCGAATGGGCGAACGCGCTCGAGCTGCCCTATCGGGACGACGAGTTCGCCGCCGCGACGGTCGGCTTCGGAGTGCGCAACTTCGCCGACCTGGAACGCGGCCTGTCCGAGCTCGCACGCGTCGTGCGACCCGGCGGCAAGGTCGTCATCCTCGAGATGACGACGCCCACCCGGCCGCCGCTCTCGACGTTCTTCGCCCTCTGGTTCGACCGCATCGTGCCGCTGCTCGGACGCCTCGCCGGCGACGGCGACGCCTTCACCTACCTGCCGCGGTCCGTCCAGCGCTTTCCCGGACCCCACGAGCTGGCTGCCACCATGGAGCGATGCGGCCTCCGCTCGATCCGCTACGTGCTCACCGCCGGGGGGATCATCGCGATCCACGTCGGCGAGGTCGCGTGAGCGCCGCTGAACGGCACGCGCCGGGCACCGGTGCCGCGTCTGTCGAGGTCGTCGTCCGCGCCGGCGGACCGCGGCTTGCTCAGCTGCTCACCCGCACCGAGGAGCGGCTGGCGGCGCTTGCGGCAGGGCACGGCCCGACGCTGGCGCGGCACGCCACCGCGACGATCTCCGCCGGCGGCAAGCGGCTGCGTCCACTGCTCGTCTTCCTCGCCGCGGGAGAGCTCGACGACCCCGCCGCCGACGAGCGGCTCATCCGCGCGGCCGTCGCGGTCGAGCTGATCCACAGCGCGAGCCTCGTGCACGACGACGTGCTCGATGCCGCGTCGCTGCGGCGGGGGAGGCCGACGATCGTCGCCGCGGCCGGGCCCACGATAGCCACGGCGACGGGCGATCTGCTGTTCGCGCGCGCGTTCGCGGAGCTCGTCGGCGGCGGCGAGCTGGACGACGTGCGAGCCCTCTCGGCGGCGGCTTCGGCGCTTGCGCGCGGGGAGCTGCTCCAGCGGGCGGACGCCTGGGATCCGACCGTCACGCTCGAGCGCTACCTGCATCGCTGCGAGTTGAAGACCGGAAGCCTGTTCGAGGCCGCCTGCCGGCTGGGCGCGCTTGCGAACGCTGGCCCGGCCGACGGCCTGGCTGAGTTCGGTCGCCGCATCGGCCTCGCCTTCCAGCTGCTCGACGACGTGCTCGACGTGTCGGGGCCCGCCAGTCGCACCGGCAAGGCGCGCGGGACCGACCTGCTGGACGGAACCGTCACGCTGCCGTTGATCCTCGCGCGCGAGCGCGAGCCGCGGTTGGCGCAGCTCGACCTGCGCGCGCTGCGCACGGCCGAGCAGGCGGAAGCCGTGTGCGAGCGGATCGCGGCGACGGGCGCGCTCGAGCTGGCGAAGAAGCGGGCGCTCGCGGTCGTCGACGAGGCGCGCGCCGGGCTGCCGGCGCTGCCAGCGGCGCAGCGACAGGCGCTCGAGCTCGTCGCCGAAGGCGTCGTCGAGCGATACGCGTAGACGGCTCGGCCTAGAAGTCTTCGGGCAGGATCGCGTCGGCGTGCAAGGCGGCCAGAAAGCGCTCGACGTCGTCTTCCATGTTCGCGCGCATCAGGCGCAGCAGGTCGCGCACGAGCGCCTCGGTGCCGCGGTCGAGCTCCTCGTCGAAGCGCTCGACGGTCTCCTCGTCGAACACGTCGGCATCCCACCACTCGCAGTTCGGGCACTGGATCGTGACGGCCCACTCGCGCGGGCCCGCCTGCTCCCACGCGACCGGCGCGACGAGCGGCGATGCGCACTCGCGGCAGATGTGGAGGGCGGGGACGGTGTGTTCGCTGTGACGCTGCATGGCTCTGGCCACAGGATCGGCCTCGCGGGGCGGGAACTTGAGCGGGATCGCAGCAGACCGCCGTCCGCGAATTCCGGCTGCCGAGGCCGAACGGGCGCTACGCTGTGCGGACCCCATCGGAGGTCCCTGCCGTGTTCTCTTCCATCGGCCCGCTCGAGATTGTCCTGGTCATCGTCGTTCTGCTCGTGATCTTCGGGCCCAAACGCCTGCCGTCGCTCGGCAAATCGCTCGGCACCGGCATGCGCGAGTTCAAGGAGTCGATCACCGGCGAGGACAAGGACCGCGACGAGACGGACGCGACCGGCCGCCCTGCGCTGACGCAGGCGCAGGCCGATGCGGCACAGCCGTCGCAGACCGCCGAGGCGGCATCCCAGCAGCGCGGCTAAGCCGCCGCCGTTCGCGCACGACCGATGGCGACCGCGCTCCGGCCGATTGGGCATGAGGATCGGCTGACGATCGTCGATCACCTCGACGAGCTGCGCACGCGGCTGATCGTCTCCGCCGCCGTGCTCGCCGTCGCGTTCGCCTTCTGCTTCTGGCAGAACGGCACGCTGCTCGACGTGCTGAACAAGCCGCTGAAGGACAGCACGCCGACCACGCAGGACGCCAAGGGCAACGGGCGCCTCGCGCAGGCTGCCGCCGCGCAGCAGGTCGTGCAGAGAGGCTTCGCCGCGTCTGCGAGAGCTTTCGCGGCGCTCGCCGGGGCGGAGAATCTGACTCCCGTGCAAAGACGCGCGCTCGCGGCCGCCGCCGCGCAGACCGCCGACGCCGCCAGAGCGCTGCCCAAGACCACGCCCCGACGCGTTCCGATCACGCTCGGCGTCGGCGAGCCGTTCACGGTGACATTGACGATCGTGGCGTACTTCGCGCTGCTGTTCTCGCTGCCGGTGCTGCTCTATCAAGCGTATGCGTTCGTGCTGCCGGCGTTCAGCCCGCGCGAGCGCCGCGTCGCTCTGCCGATGATGCTGATGGTGCCGTTCCTGTTCCTTGCGGGCCTCGGGTTCGGCTACTGGCTCGTGCTTCCGCCGGCGATCTCGTTCCTGCAGAACTTCAACAACACGAACTTCGACGTGCTGATCCAGGCGAAGGAGTACTACCGCTTCGAGTTTCTCGCGCTGCTGTCGACCGGCCTCGTGTTTCAGCTGCCGGTGGGCTTGCTCGCGCTGAACGCCGCGGGAATCGTGAGCGCGCGCATGCTGCGCGCCAGCTGGCGGTACGCGATCGTCGCGATCGCCGTGATTGCGGCGGTCCTGCCGGGCGTCGACCCGGTCACGACGGTGATCCTGATGGTACCGCTGCTCTTGCTCTACCTCCTGAGTATCCTGCTCCTGACGATCGCCGATCGGCGGCGGGGGGACCGAGGAAACCTGACCGATGCTGTTTGACCTGCAAAGTCGCAACCGCAGAACCGCGGTCAAGATCATCTATCTGGGTCTGGCGATCCTGATGGGCGGCGGCCTCGTCCTGTTCGGCATCGGGACCGGCACCGGCGGCGGGGGCCTGCTCGACGTCTTCACGGGCGGCGGCTCCAGCACGAGCGCGCAGGTCAGCAGCGCCGAGAAGAGAGCCAACCGCGAGGTCAGACTGCATCCACAGGACGCGCACGCATGGGCAGACCTCGCGCGTGCCCGGTACCAGACCGCCGGTCTCGGCGACAACTACGACCAGACGGCGAACCAGGGGGCGGGCGCCTTCACGACGCAGGGCAGAGCCAAGCTGCGGACCGCCGCGACCGCCTGGCAGAGATACCTGACCCTGGAGCCCGATCACCCGGATCCGCAGCTCGCCCGCCTGATGGCGAACGTCTACGACGCGAGCGGGATCGACGACCCGGCACAGGCGGCCACCGCGATGGAGATCGTCACGGAGGCGCAGCCGTCCGCGGCCGCCTATGGCTCGCTCGCCCAGTATGCGTACCTCGCGGGTCAGGAGCGCAAGGGCGACCTCGCTGCCGCCAGGGCGGTTCAGCTGGCGCCTTCGGCGCAACGGAGACTTGTCAGAACGCAGCTCGCCGCGATCAAGACGCAGGCGCAACTGCAGACGGCGAGAGGCACCGCCGCGGGCGGAAGAGCCGCGCCGCAGACGAAGAGAACCGGCGACACGTCGGGCGTCGGCTGACGAATCCGCTGCGTACCGGCTACCATGCCAGGCCGGTCCGCCCCCAGGCCGACCCTCCCCGGGCCGTTAGCTCAACTGGCAGAGCAGGGGACTCTTAATCCCAAGGTTGGAGGTTCGATTCCTCCACGGCCCATCCGCCTCGATCAGCCGGTCTCCACGCGTTCGCGCTCGTGGCTCGGCTCGCTGGCGGCGGCGCGCCGCTCGTAGGCGGCACGTGCCGAGAGGTCCGCGTCGGCGAGGATCCGATCGGTCTTCGCGCTGCGTCCGACCGCCTCGGCGAGCCGGCGCGGCAGCAGCGCGCCCAGCCGCACCCCCGCGGCGATCGCCTTCGGCACGTACACGTCGTGCCGCGGGCGCTCGAGCGCTTCGACGATCGCGTCGGCGACCTGCTCGGGCTCGACCGTGGCCGTCAAGCCACGACCTCTCACGAGTCCTGCCGCCAGCTCGGTGTTGACCGGCACCGGCATCACGACGCTCGTCTCGACGCCGCTGCCGCGGATCTCGCCGCGGATCGCCTCCGTGAGGCCGACGACGGCGTGCTTCGTGGCGGAGTACGTCGCGCCGCCCGGCACGCCGGCCTTGCCAGCCGTCGAGGCGATGTTGACGAGGTGACCCCTGCCGCGCGGGAGGAAGCGCTGGAGCGCGAGCTTCGAGCCGTAGATCACGCCGTGGAGGTTGATGTCGATCTGTCGCGCGGCGACCTCGTCGCGCTCCTCGGCGAACAGGCCGAGCTGCATGATTCCGGCGTTGTTGATCAGCGCGTCGAGCGGACCGAGGCGCTGCTCGGTCTCGTCGAGGAACGACGCGAACGACGCGCGATCGGTCACGTCGAGCGGCAGTGCGAGCGTGCCGCCGCCGAGCTCCGCCGCGGTCTGCTCGGCGAGCTCCAGATCGATGTCGCCGATGGCGACCTTGGCGCCTCTGCGGACGAGGGCGGCCGCGGTCGCGCGGCCGATGCCGCGGGCGCCGCCGGTGATCGCGACGACGTTGCCGGTGAGCGAGTGAGGAGATTTGGCCATGCAGCCAGTCTGCCGCCCGGCGCGGCCGAGCGCAACCGCGTGGTGTGCGGTCACTAGCATTCGCGCCCCATGGCGACCGCCCATCTCGCCTGTCTCGACGGCGCCGTGATGCTCGCGGCCGATGCGCGCATCCCCGCGACCGACGAGGGGCTGCTGCGCGGCGACGGCGTGTTCGAGGTGATGCGCCTCTACGGCGGCCGGCCGTACGCGCTGGACGAGCACCTCGAGCGTCTCGATCGCTCCGCGCGGAACCTGCGCCTGACGATCGACGTCGACGCCGTCCGCGGTGACGTCGCGCGCCTGCTGGACACGGCGGCCGGTGCGCCCGACCCCGGAGCGCTGCGCATCGTGCTCACGCGCGGCGGGCGTCGCCTGCTGCTGACGGAGGAGCTGCCCGAGCACGCGCCGGCGATCCGTCTCGCGACCGTCACCTACGCGCCGGTGCGCCTGCTCGACGGCGTCAAGTCGCTCTCGTACGCGGCCAACATGCTCGCGACGCGGCTGGCGCAGGAGCAGGACGCCGACGAGGCGCTGCTCGTGACGCCGCACGGACGCGTGCTGGAGGCGCCGACCTCGTCGATCTTCTGGATCGCCGGCGGCGCCGTCCTCACCCCGCCGCTGTCAGACCACATCCTCGCCTCGATCACACGCGCCGTCGCAATCGAGCTGGCCGACGCGCGGGAGCGCTCGTGCACGTTGGACGAGCTGCTCGCGTCCGACGAGGCGTTCCTGGTCTCGACGACGCGCGAGCTGCAGCCGGTCGCGAGCGTCGACGGGCAGGCGATCGGGGGCGGCGAGGCCGGCCCGCGCTCGCGCGAGCTCGCCGCGCGCCTGCACGAGCGGATCCTGAGCGAGCTCTAGCCGATGCGCGTCCTCACCGTCATCGGGAACCGTCCGCAGTTCATCAAGGCCTCGGCGGTCTCCTCGCGCCTGCGTGCGCTCGGCGAGGAGGTCACGGTCCACACCGGCCAGCACTACGACGCCGAGCTGTCGCAGGTCTTCTTCGACGAGCTGGAGCTGCCGCCGCCCGAGCACCTGCTCGGGATCGGCGGGGGCACGAACACGTCGCAGACCGCGCGCATGCTGGAGGCGCTCGAGCCGTTGCTCGCCGACGCGCGGCCCGACGCGGTGCTCGTCTACGGCGACACCAACTCGACGCTCGCCGGCGCGCTCGCCGCGGTGCAGGCGGGAATCCCGGTGGCGCACGTCGAGGCGGGCATGCGCTCGTTCGACCGCGCGATGCCGGAGGAGGTCAACCGCGTGCTGACCGACCACCTGGGCGCGCTGCTGCTGTGCCCGTCGCAGACAGCCGTCGACAACCTCGCGCGCGAGTCGGTCGCCGGAACGGTCGAGCTGGTCGGCGACGTGATGGTCGACGTCGCGCAGCTGCTGCAGCCGGCCGCGCGGGCGCGCACCGGCGCGCTGGAGCCCTACGGCGTCGCGCCGGGGGCGTACCTGCTCGCCACCGCCCACCGTGCGGGCAACGTCGACGACCCGGCCCGCCTGGCGCAGCTCGTCGAGCTGCTGCTGTCGCTGCCGCTGCCGGTCGTGCTGCCGCTGCACCCGCGCACGCGCGCGCGGCTGGAGGCGGCCGACCTGCTCGCCGCGTTGGAGGAGGCGCCGCTCGTGCGCCTCGCGCCGCCGCTCGGCTACCTCGACTTCACCGCGCTGCTGTGCAACGCCCGCGCGGTCGCGACCGACTCCGGCGGCGTGCAGAAGGAGGCCTACCTCGCCGGCGTTCCGTGCGTGACGATGCGCCCGAGCACGGAGTGGGTCGAGACGGTCGACGCCGGCTGGAACGTGCTCGTCGACCTCGACGCCGAGGCGGCGCTCGCGGCGCTGGACCGGCCGCTCCCGGCCGAGCGCCCGCAGCTCTACGGCGACGGGCGCGCGGGCGAGCGCGTGGCGGACGCGGTCGCCGCTATGGCCGGCCGATCCGCCGCAGTCTGACGCCGGCCTCCGCGAACGGGGCGGCGTCGAGCACGTCGCGGCCGTCCACGACGGCGCGTGCCCCCGGCAGCTGGGCGGGCGCCAGCGCGCGGTACTCGGCGTGGTCGGCTTGCAGGATCGCGCCGTCGACCGCGGCGCCGTCCCACGGCTCGAAGCCGAGCGCCCGCAGCTCGGCGTCGTCGTAGAGGGGATCGGCGGCGAGCACCGTGGCGCCGCGGGCGACGAGCGCGTCGCGCAGCGGGAAGGCGCCGGAGAAGGCGGTCTCCTTCACGCCGCCGCGGTAGGCGACGCCGAGGATCAGGACGCGCGCGCCGTCCAGCGCGCCGAGCGCGTCCGCCAGCAACTCGACCGCGTACGCCGGCATCGCGCCGTTCACCGCCCGCGCCACGCGCGGCAGGCGGGCCTCGGCCGCCCCGGCGAGGAAGAAGTGGGGGTAGACGGGGATGCAGTGCCCGCCGACCGCAACCCCGGGCCGGTGGATGTGGCTGAACGGCTGGCTGTTGGCCGCGTCGATCACGCGGTCGACGTCCACGCCGACCGCGTCGGCGTGGCGCGCCAGCTCGTTCGCGAAGCCGATGTTGAGGTCGCGGTAGGTCGTCTCCGCGAGCTTCGCCAGCTCCGCCGCCTCGGCCGAGCCCATCGCCCACACCTCCGTCGGGGGCTCGATGAACGTGCGGTAGCACGCGACCGCCCGCCGCTCCCCCTCCTCCGAGCAGCCGCCCACCAGCTTCGGGTATCTGCGCAGGTCTTCGAAGATCCGCCCGCTGTAGACGCGCTCGGGGCTGAACGCCGCGTGGAAGTCGCGCTCGGCCTCCAGGCCGCTGCCGGCCGCGAGCGCCGGCGCGATGCGCGTGCGCGTCGTGCCGACCGGAAGCGTCGTCTCGACGCACACGACGGTGCCGGTGCGGCCGCCGTCCGCCGCCGCGCGCAGCCCTCGCGCGACGTCGTCGATCACGCTGTCGAGGATCCGCCAATCCGGCTGCGCCTGCTCGTCGACGACGAGCGGCGGCACCGCGATCACGAGGTCCGCGCCCTCCGCCACCGCGGCCGCCGTGTCGGTCTGCGCGCGCAGCCGGCCGTCGCCCACGAGCTCGGAAAGCGCCTCCTCGAGGCCGGCCTCGCCCGGGAACGGCGCTCTACCGGCGTTCACGAGCTCGACCACCTGCGGGTCGACGTCGCAGCCGACCACAGCGTGGCCCGCCCGCGCAATGTGCGCAGCGAGCGGGAGCCCGATCTTCCCGAGCGCGACGACGACGACGTTCACGACGGCGCGGCCTCGCCGGCCATGCGCACGGTCTCGCCGCGCTCCGCGCTCTCCAGCACGGCCTCCGCCGAGCGCAGCGCCGCGAGCCCCTGCGCAAGCGTCACGACCGGCGCGTCGTCATCGCCGCCGACGCGATCGCGGAACGCCTCCAGCTCGGTCCGCAGCGGCTCCGCGCGTGCGAGCGCGTAGCGCGTCGCGTCGCCCTCCGAGACGCCGCGCAGCGCCTGCGCGCTCGTCCACGACGAGGCGACCTGCCCGTTCTCGTAGAACGTCAGGTCGGCGGTCACGGTCTCGGCGACGAGCATCCCGCGGTCGCCGAGCACGCGCGTGCGGCGCGTCTTCGTCGGCGTCAGCCAGTCGACGATCGAGTTGAACGGCACGTCGGAGGCGAGCCGGCCGGTTACGAGCACGAGATCCTCGTGCGGGCGTCCCGTGCGGTGCGCCGTCTGCGCCGCGACGGTCGCGATCGGCGCGTCGGCGACCCACGTGACGATGTCGAGATCGTGCGTCGCGAGGTCCTTCACGACGCCGACGTCGCGCACGCGTTCCGGGAACGGCCCGATCCGCTCGGTCGCGACGAGGAACACGTCGCCGAGCTGTCCTGCCAGCACGCGCTCGCGCAGCGCGATCAGGGCCGGATTGAAGCGCTCGACGTGACCGACCGCCGCGCGCACGCCGGCGCGCTCGCAGGCGGCGGCGATCTGCTCGCCCTCATCGACGGATGCGGCGAGCGGCTTCTCGATCAGCATGTGCACACCCGCCTCCGCGAGTCGCAGCGCGGCCGGCAGGTGCTCCTCGGTCGGCAGCGCGACGACCGCCATGTCGAGCGGACCGCTGTCCAGCAGCTCGTCGAGCGTCGCGAACACGAGCGCGGGATCGCGAACGGCGTCGTTGCGGTCGCCGGCGGGATCGACCGCGCCGGCGAACTCCACGCCAGGGAGCGACTGCAGGATGCGGGCGTGGTGGCGGCCCATCATGCCGAGCCCGAGCGTGGCTGCGCGCAGCACGGGCAGCAGGTTACCGGCGGCACCAGCACGTAGGCTTCGCGCCGATGCCTGACGCCCCCGGCTTGGTCCTGTCGCCCTCTGCCCGTGTCGGCGACGGCGTCGTGTTCGGCGCGCACGTCGTCGTGCATGACGACGTGGAGATCGGCGACGGCGTCGTCGTCGAAGACGGCGTGGTGCTGGGGAAGCCGCCGCGGCTCGCGCCCGGCTCCGCGGCGGCTGGCGAGGTCGCGCCGCTGCGGATCGGCGACGGCGCGACGATCTGCTGCGGCGCGATCGTGTTCGCGGGCGCCGAGATCGGCGCGGGCGCGATCGTCGGCGACCAGGCGTTCGTGCGCGAGCGGGCGCGGCTCGGCGAGCGGACCGTCGTCGGCCGCGGCTCGGCGGTCGACAACGACGTCGTCGTCGGGAGCCGCGTGAGCATCCAGACGAGCGTCTACCTGACGGCGTTCTCGGTCGTCGAGGACGACGTCTTCCTCGGCCCCTGCGCGATGACGACGAACGACGACGCGATGGGTCGCATCGCAAGCGGCAGGTCGCTGGCAGGCGCCACGCTGCGTCGCGCCTGCCGCATCGGCGGCGGCGCCGTGCTCACGCCCGGCGTCGAGGTGGGCGAGGAGGCGTTCGTCGCCGCCGGCGCCGTCGTGACGCGCGACGTTCCCGCGCGCGCGGTCGTGATGGGGGTGCCCGCGCGGGTCGTGCGCGAGGTCCCGGACGAGCAGCTGATCGAGCGCTGGCGCTGACGCGGCGCGCGCCGGATCAGGCCGCCGCGACGGACTTGCCGGGCACCGTCTCGCGACCGGACGCCGTCCACACCGTCTGTTCGCGTCCCGGCCCGACGCCGATCATCACGACCGGCACGCCGATGAAGTCTTCGACGAACGCGAGGTAGTCGCGCGCGTTCTGCGGCAGCTCGTCCTCGCTGCGCAGCTCGCCGATGTCCTCGCTCCAGCCGGGCAGCTCGACGTACTCGCCCACCGTGTGGTGCAGCACCGACTGGTGGTAGGGGAAGTGATCGAACTCGGCGCCGTCCTCGCCGCGGTAGCGCGTGCAGACCTTGATCGTGTCGAGCCCGGTGAGGACGTCGAGCTTCGTCACGACGAGGGCCGTCAGCGAGTTGATGCGGGCGGCGTAGCGCAGCGCGACGAGGTCGAGCCAGCCGACGCGGCGCGAGCGGCCGGTCGTCGTGCCGAACTCGCCGCCTCTCTGACGCAGCTCCTCGCCGAGCTCGCCGTCGAGCTCGGTCGGGAACGGGCCCGAGCCGACGCGCGTCCCGTATGCCTTCGTGATCCCCCACACCTCGTCGATGTCCTTCGGCCCGACGCCGCTGCCGATGCAGGCGGACGCCGCGATCGGGTTCGAGGAGGTGACGAACGGATACGTGCCGTGGTCGATGTCGAGCAGCGCCCCCTGCGCGCCCTCGAAGATCACGGTCGCCTCGACGTCGAGCTTGTCCCACACGAGCCGGGTCGTGTCGGCGATGTGCTCGGTCAGGCGCGCGCCGTAGGCGAGGTACTCCTCCGTGATCGCCTGCAGGTCGAGCCGCGGGTCGCGCGCGAACGGGCGCAGCGCGAGGCGCTTGGGCTCCAGCGCCGCGACGATCTTCTGCTTGAGGATCTTCTCGTCCAGCAGGTCCTGCACGCGGATCCCGATGCGCGAGGCCTTGTCGGCGTAGCAGGGGCCGATCCCGCGCCGCGTCGTGCCGATCTTCAGCTCGCCCAGCTTCGCCTCGCCGGCGTCGTCGAGCATCAGGTGGTAGGGCATGATCATGTGCGCGTTGGCGGAGATCTTCAGCCCGCTCGTGTCGACGCCCCGCCTGCGCAGCTCGTCGAGCTCGTCGGTCAGTACCTTCGGGTCGATCACGACGCCGTTGCCGATGATGCAGAGCTTGCCGGGATAGAGGATCCCCGACGGCATCAGGTGCAGCTTCCACGTCTCGCCGTTGCGGACGATCGTGTGGCCGGCGTTGTTGCCGCCCTGGAAGCGCACGACAGCATCGGCCTGCTCGGCGAGCAGGTCGGTGATCTTGCCTTTGCCCTCGTCCCCCCACTGGGCGCCCACGATCACGATGCCTGGCATGGCGTGTGACAGTGTAGGGCTGCTCTGTGGTCGTTGCGGTACGCCTGGGGCGCGGGACATTCCGCGCCCGGCTGACCAGCAGCGCCCGCGCCCCCTACCTGTCCCGCTGCAGGCGGCATCGGCGTGGGCTTTGGCTCAACACCGCCGGCGCCCAGGCCAAAGCCCGCCAGTGAGGCCGGGGCTCAGGCGCCTGGCGACCGGGCGTGTCTGGTAGCCGCGCCCCAGGCGTACCCGCACGGCAGGAGCGCCGCTTAAGACCCGAACCGATCCCCAGCGAAGTTCATGAACTTGGGGTACTCCTTCTGGAACGTCAGCGTCACGTCCCCCAGCGCGCCGTTGCGGTGCTTGGCGATGATGATGTCGGCCTCGCCCTCGCGCTCGGACTCTCTGTCGTAGTACTCGTCGCGGTAGATGAACATCACGAGGTCGGCGTCCTGCTCGATGTTGCCGGACTCGCGCAGGTCGGACAGGATCGGTCTCTTGTCGGTGCGCGACTCGACGGCGCGGGAGAGCTGCGAGAGCGCGATCACCGGCACCTCCAGCTCGCGCGCGAGGATCTTCAGGCCGCGGCTCATCTGGCCGACCGCCTCGACGCGGTTCTCGACGCGGCTGTCGGCGCGCATCAGCTGCAGGTAGTCGAGGATGATCAGGCCGAGCCCGTTCTCGCTCTGCTGGTGCAGCCGGCGCGCCTTCGCGCGCAGCTCGAGGATCCCGATGTCGGACGAGTCGTCGACGTACAGCGGCGCGTCCGAGAGCCGCTGGCACGCTTCGAGGATCTTCGGCCAGCGGTTCTCCGCGACGCGGCCCTTGCGCAGCTCCTCGCCGCGGATGCGCGCCTGCGAGGCGACGAAGCGCTGCGCGAGCTCGGCCTCCGACATCTCCAGCGAGAACAGCGCGACCGGCTTGCCGTGCTCCAGCGCCGCGTTCTCGGCGATGTTCGTCACGAGCGCCGACTTGCCCATCGACGGACGCGCGGCGAGGATGATCAGGTTGCCGGACTGGAAGCCGCCGGTGATCTCGTCGAGGTCCTTGAAGCCCGACGGCGTGCCGGTGAGCGCCGTGTGCTCCAGCGACAGGCGATGGAGCTTGTCCATCTCGTCGTGCAGCACCTCGCCGACGGCGCGGAAGTCCTTCTGGCGGTCGTCGTGGCCGACCTCGAGGATGTCGCGCTCCGCCCATTCGACGAGCTCGCGGGCGGGGGCCTCGTGGTTCCAGACGTTCGCCTGGATCTGCTGCGTGGTCGCGAGCAGGCGCCGCAGCAGCGCGTTGCTCTGCACGATGCGGGCGTACTCGCGCACGTTGCCCGCCGCCGGCGCCGCGCCGGCGAGCGCGTCGACCATGGCCGGCCCGCCGACCTGTTCGAGCTCGCCCGACTGCTTGAGCTCCTCAGTGACGGTAAGCGCGTCGATCTCGCGGCTCTCCTCGTAGAGCCGCAGCATCGCGCGGTAGATCGTGGCGTGCTGCTCGCGGTAGAACTGCTCCGGCTTGAGCCCCTCGTTGATGACGAGCCCGTAGAGCGTCGTGTCGGCGAGCAGGATCGCTCCGAGCACCGACTGCTCGGCCTCGAGGTTGTGCGGCGGGAGGAGCGCCTGCTGCGTCTGCTCGATCGCGGCCACGAACAAGCGACGCTAGCGCCCCCACGGCGGAAGCGCGGGGCGCCGTTCCTGCACTTTGGGGCGTTTTAACGACGACGCGCCGCGGAGACCGCGGCGCGCAAACGAGGTGAGGCAGTGGTGCTGAGCTACTTCTGCTCGACGACCATCGTCTTGACGGTCGCCATGACGCCGTCCTCGATCTCGACGACGACCATGTGGGTGCCGATGTGGCGGATCGGATCCTCGAGATGCACCTTGCGCTTGTCGACCTTGATGCCGCGCGCCTCGCGGATCGCGTCGGCGATGTCCTGCGCTGTGACCGAGCCGAACAGGCGGCCGTCGTCGCCGGCCTGCTGCTCGATCGTGAGCACCGTCTTGCCGAGCAGGGCTGCATTCTCCTGCGCCCTCGACTTCGCCTCGCGCTCGGCGCGCTCGGCGGCGGCTCTGCGCTCCTGTGCGGCCTCGAGCGCGCCCTTCGTCGCCGGCTGGGCGAGCTTGCGCGGGATCAGGTAGTTGCGCAGGTAGCCGGCCGAGACGTCGACGACGGTGCCTCTCTCGCCGAGCTGCTCGACGTCCTGCGTGAGGATCGCCTGCGGCATGCGGCTACCGGTCCTCGCGGTCGCGATCGCGCCGCCCACCGCCGGCACGCTCGTTCGCCGGCTCGGCGACGTAGGGCAGCAGCGCCAGCTCTCGCGCGCGCTTGACCGCCTTCGAGACCTGGTTCTGGTGCCGTCGGCACGCGCCCGTGATGCGGCGGGAGCGGATCTTGCCGCGTTCCGAGATGAAGCGCCGGAGCGCGGAGAGGTCCTTGTAGTCGACCTGCTCGATCTTGTCCTTGCAGTACGGGCACGGCTTGCGCCGCCCGGAGCCCGGACCGCCCTTCTTGTCGCGCCGTCGCGTCGGGCGCCTACGTTGCTTTGCCACTCGGCCTACCTCGTCGAAGTCGTCTGTCAGTCCCTAGAAGGGGATGTCGTCGTCGGCGGTCGAGACGGGCGCTGCCGGGGCGGATTGGAAGTCCCGATCGTCGATCGGAACGTCCCCTCCTCCCGCTACGCTTGCGGAAGGCCCGGAGAACCCGTTCCCGGCGCCGGCGTCGTCACGCCCGCCGAGGAACTGCACGGAATCGGCGATGATATCGATTGCCTGGCGCTTCTGCCCATCTCTCTCGTACTCGCGCCACTCAAGCCGGCCGTCGATCGCGACGGGGCGGCCCTTCGACAGGTACCGCGCGCAGTTCTCGCCCTGGGCGCCCCAGACCGTGACGTCGAAGTAGTTGGGCTTGTCCTCCCACTCGCCCGAGGCGCCCTTGCGCCGCGTGTTGCAGGCGATCCGCAGGCTGCAGACGGACATGCCGCTCGACAGCGAGCGCAGCTCGGGATCGCGAGTGAGGTTCCCGGTCATGACGACCCGGTTGATGTTGGTTGCGGCCATGGGGGTGGCTCCTTTCGGCGGCAGATGCTGAAGCGGCGAACGAGTGTACGCAGCGATCGGTGCTCCACCGCTGTGATAGCCGGAAACTGCGGGGAAACGTGGCGTGGCGACGCGACGCCTGCGTCAGACCGCGCGAGATCCGTTACGCCTCGGCGCCCGCGGCGGCCGGCTCGGGCTCGCTCGCGACGGGCTCCTGCGCGGTCGGCTCGGGCGGCGGCGGCGTGCCCGGCGTGACCTTGATGATCCGGTGGCGCAGGACGCCGTCCGTGATCTTCAGGTTGTAGCTCAGCGACTCGACGAGCGCCGGCGGACCGCTGAACTGCAGCAGGTGGTACTCGGCGTCGCCCGTGTGCGCGATCTCGAAGGCGAGTCTGCGCACGCCCCACTCCTGCTTGAGCTCGATCGAGCCGCCGTTGTCGGCGACCGTCTGCTCGACGTCGGCGAGGATTCTCGCGCGACGCTCGTCCTCCACCGAGGTGGAGAGCAGGACCATGAGGTCGTAGATGGACGGAAGCTGAGCCATGGCTGGTTGAGCTGCGGCGGGGCACTATACCAACGGGGGCGAGATCTGCCGCGCGGGCGCCTCGGAGGCCCTATGCCCTCCACCTCCCGCGGCGCCAACGCCGCCACGCTCTGCGCCGTCGTTCTCGCAATCGCCCTCGCCCTGATCTGGCTGCGCTCGTCCGACGACGCCACGCCGCACGTTCCCGGCGGGCTGTCGGTCGCGACGCTGCCGGCGCAGGCGAGCCCGGACGAGGCGGTGGCTCCGGCGAGGGACATCGAGCGGGAGAGAGCGGGCGGCGGCCGGGCGGTGCGGAAATCGCGAAAGGGGGAGCGGGCCGGGAGGCGCGAGCGTGCTGGTGGGGTTGCGAAGCGCGACCACGCCGAGCGGGCGAGGGATGGCCACGCCGGTCAGGACCCGCCCGCCACGGCGCCGGCGCCCAGCGCGGGGAGCGGCACGGGCACAGGCGGCCCAGGTCCAAGCCAACCCGTCGCCCCCGAGTTCGCGCTCGAGTGAGGCGAACCGCTCCAGGTGCGGAATATCTTGAGCCGGCGCGGAGCCTCAAACGACTGAAGCCCGGCCTCAGGCCGGGCTTCAAGATGAGGGGCAAGAGGTTCCCGAGGGAACGTCAGGCCCCTTTTAGATCGCAGTCGAACGAATCGACCTGACAGAAACGTAGCAGCGATGCCTCCATCGGACAACTACACGCGCGAGGTGCTAGCTCGCTTCGGCGACTTCGTGGGGCCGGGCGCACAGTGGCAACGACGGCTCTGGAACGTAGGCCTTGTCGCTGCCCTGCGAGAGCTTCGAGAGGCGGCCGACGCAGCGCAGGCTGGTGCGTTGAGCAAAGCGGCGTGCAAGGGACTCGCGCTGTCGACTGAGCAGCAGTCCGCCAACGACCCTGGTGCCGGGGAAGGGCATGCGCTCCTTCGTCTGCGTGCTCTGCTGAGAGAAGACCTCACGGCGGGAGGCGCGAACTATCAGGAGCTCATCGCGTGGACGGACGAGATCGAACACGATTACCTGCATCGGTGGCAGCGGGCGGTTGCGGAGCAGGATCCTCCTGAACGGGAGCAGCTCGCGCGAGCCCTCGGCATGCATCTCGTCGGCGCGGGCTTCTCCATGCCGTTCTTGCGGAGATGGGCCAGATCGCTTGCCGAGGGCGAGGATCCGCTTGATGCGCCGCGGCTCGTCGCCGAGACGATCGAACTGTCCAAGCTGCCGCTGCGGCGCTTCGACGTGGTGTTGACCTTTGAGAAGCCGCCTCCCAGACGCTTCGCTCGGCCGCCGGAGTGGAGGACGGCCAGACAGATCAGCGCATGGCTCTCGGCTCGAGGGTTCGGCTCCGTCCGACAGCACGGAGGACTGTTGCTGACTATCGAGGCCCGCGATTCGCACGCCGCCGCGCACGCCTCCGGGGACGTCGCAGACCGACTCAGAGCCCGTGCTTCCGTCGGAACGCGGGATGGGCTGCTACTCCAACCGACGTCGTATGTGAGTGGGCATCCGGAACCTCTGCCGCAGCGAACATCACGACGAGCCGAGGTCCGCGCGCTCGAGCGCGAGGACGCGCTGCTGCGTCTGGACCAGGAGGGCCCGCTGGACCAATCGCTCGAGCTCCTGTCACACCTCAACGTCTCACCCGACGCTGTCGCCGCCGCCGCCGGGTGGTCGGCTGTCGAGTCGCTGCTGTCGGGTCCGGGCGACGAAGAGAAGCTGATCACCGCCGACCGGCTCGCCGGCCTCGTCGCCTGCTCATGGCCGCGAGCCGAGTTGACGACCATCGCGTGGGCACGGATCTATCAAGCGGGGAAGCATCCGGATGCGCTCGCAGACGAGCTGCGTGGCTACGCCACCAATCGTCAGCGAGCCGATCGCGTCCTCAGAGCGGTCGTCGATGGCGAGGATCTCCAGCTTTCGCGGCCGGCAGAGCTGCTCGCCCTCAAACGGATGCAGCGTCTCACTCGATCGCCGCGAGAACAACTGCTTGCAGTGCAGCGCCACGCGGTCGGGTCGCTCCGTCGCCTGTACCGTCAGCGCAACTTGGTGTTGCACGGTGGACAGACCGCTGGGTTCAACCTGTCCACGGCGCTGATGCTCGCAGCTCCCCTGGTGGGAGCCGGGATGGATCGTCTGACACATGCGGCGCTCGTCGACGGTCGGAGCCCCTCCGAAATGGCGGCGCGTGCGAAGCTCGAGATCCACCGTGCGGGAACCGTCGGTGCTCCCGCGCTGACGGCCCTGCTCGAATGATTCGTCCGATCGAGCGAAAGCCGCCTCAGCCGCGGACCGCGGCCTTCTTGCGGATGTCGGCGAGCTGCTCGTCGATCCAGTCGCCCGGATCGCGCTGCGTCACGATCCGTTCGAGCCCCGCCATGCGCCGCTCGCGCTCGCTCCGATCCATCGTCAGCGCGGCGTGGATCGAGTCGGCCAGCTCCTGGATGTCGAACGGGTTGACCGACAGCGCGAACTCGCCGAGCTCCTCATGCGCACCCGTGTTCTCGGACAGGATCGAGACGCCCGCGCGCTCGTTCACGAGCGGCCCCTCCTTCGCGACGAGGTTCATGCCGTCGAACATCGCGTTCACGAGCAGCACGTCGTAGTGCTTGTAGGCGGCGACCGCCTCCTCGAGGTCGTCGCGCAGCTTCAGATGGATCGGCATCCAGTCGGGCGTGCCGTGGCGATGGTTGACGACCGCGACGATCGCCTCGATCCGCTCGAGGTACTCGGCGTACTCCGGCACGTCCGTTCGCGACGGCATCAGCTGCGCGATGAACGTCACCCGCTCGTGGAACTCGGGGTGCTGCGTGAGGAAGACGTCGAAGGCGGTGAAGCCGCGCAGCACGTTCTTCGACAGGTCCGCGCGGTCGACGCGCAGGATCAGGTGGTCGCGGCGGCGGCGCAGCAGCTCGCGCTCGAAGTCGACCGTGCGCTCGCGCTTCGCGACCGCGCGGGTTGCCTTCGCGTCGATCGGCAGTGGGTACGCGCGCACCCACACCTCGCGGCCGTCGTGGAGGACGACGCCGCGCTCGAAGTCGACCTCCAGCTCCATCAGGTCGCGGCAGCACTGCAGGAAGTTGCGCCGGTAGGAGCGCGTGTGGAAGCCGATGATGTCGTTCGCCAGCAGGCCGCGGTAGATCTCCTCGCGGATCTGGCTCGGCAGCACGCGCCAGGCGTCCGACTGCGTCCACGGGATGTGGATGAAGTGGTGCAGGAAGACGTCCGGCCGCACCTTCCGCACGAGCGCCGGCAGCGTGTACAGGTGGTAGTCGTGGACCATCACGACCGGCTCGGACTCGCCCTCGATCTCGTCGAGCACGGCGCGCGCGAGATCCTCGTTGACGACGTTGTAGCCGAACTCGAACGCCTCGACCTCTTCGCGGCGGATGTCCGGCGCGTTCGAGAGGTCCCACAGGTAGTGCTGGATGAACCACAGCATCGGGTTCGCGAACACGTTGTAGAAGCGGTCGTACGCGTCCGCGTCCGATGCCACCAGCCGCACCTTGTAGGCGCCGCCGTCCGGCAGCTCGACCTCGAACGGACGTCCCTGGTGCTCGTGCGAGTGGGCGACGTCCTCGTCGGTCATCGCGGAGGCGATCCAGACCGCCTCGCGATGCGACGCCAAGCCGGTGAGCGCCGTGACGAGCCCGCCCGTCCCGCGCCGCATCTCGCCGTCGGGCCCGAACGTGACAGGGCCGCGGTTGGAGACGAGGACGAGTGGGCGGGCGGCGCCGATCGAGCTCAGGAGCCCTGCCCCTCCAGCGCGATGATCATCCGCAGCCAGTCGCGCAGCAGGCGCGGCATCAGGAAGTGCCGGCGCACGTGCTCTTTGCCGGCGCGGCCCAGGCGGCGGCCCAGCGCGGGGTCGCCGAGCACTTCGAGCGCGCGCGCGGCGCACGCCTCGACGCTGTCGACGAGAAAGCCGGAGACGCCGTCCTCGACCTGCAGCGGAATCCCGCCGACGTTCCCCCCGATGAACGGGCGCGCCTTCCAGATCGCCTCCGAGACGGTGAGGCCGAAGCCCTCGCGCGTCGACTTCTGGATCAGCACGTCGGCGTGCGACTGGAACGCGTTGACCTCGATCGCGCCGACGTTGTTGAAGTTGTTGAGGATGTGGATGTCCGGGTCGCGGTCGGCGTGGGCGATCGTGGCGTTGAAGAAGTCCCAGCCCTCGGGGTCGTCGGTCGCCATCGAGCCGACGAGCGCGAGCTGCACCTCCGGCATCTGCTCCTTCACGATCCGATACGCGTCGATCACCCCGAGCGGATCCTTCCAGGGGTCGAAGCGCGAGACCTGGCACAGCAGCGGGCGGTCGACGTCGATGCCGAACTGCTCGCAGATGTAGACGGAGTCCTCCGGCGAGAACGCCATGTTCTTCGGCGCGAGCGGGTCGATCGCCGGCGGGACGATGTTGATCTGTCCCTCCATGCCGGTCGGCACGTACTGCTGCATGTGGAAGACCGACGCGGGATACGTCTTGATGTACGGCAGCAGCCGCTCGATCGTCGCCGGATTGGGCGTCGAGAGGTCGATGTGGCAGCGCCAGATCCAATGGTGCGCCTTCTCCGGCGCGAGCGAGTGCAGCGCCGCCGGCTGCGGGTCGTGGACGATGCAGACGTCCCAGCCTCTCGACAGCTCGCGCGCGTTCATCTCGTTGTAGCGGCGCCACGCGTCCCACTGCTCGTCGGTGAGGTCCTGCGGGTTGCCCTGCAGCGCGTTGTGCATCACCTTCGTCGCGTTGAAGAACTCCTCGCGCCCGTAGATCACGTGCCACTCGACGTCGAGGCCGACGTCTCTCATCAGCGGGATCAGCGTGTAGAGGATCTCCGAGACGCCGCCGCCGAACGCGGTCGCCGACAGGTGCAGCACGCGCTTGCCCTTCAGCGGCTCGGCCAGCTCGCGGATCTCCTCGACGAGCGAGCGGCCGACGATGCTGGCGTAGTCAGCGAGCGTCTTGTGTCCGACGGCGATGGGCTGGAGCATTGGCTCGCGAGTGGTCGGGTACCGGAGCGCGCGGACGATACCGAATCGCCGCGGCGGCGCTGGCGCGCCGACAGTCAGGCCGGCAGCTCGAGCGTGAAGACCGTCCGCCCCGGCCGCGACTCGACGCCGAGGCGCCCGTTCATGCGCTCCGCCAGCTCGCTGGCGATCGCGAGTCCAAGGCCGGATCCCTGCGCGTCGTCGGACGTGTAGAACGGCTCGAACACCTGCGAGAGCGCGGTGCGCGGGATGCCTTTGCCATGGTCGCGCACGGCGAGGCGCGCGAAGCCGTTGTCGCGCGTCGCCGAGACGACGATGTTCGTACCGGGCGTCGTATGCGTGACGGCGTTGTCGATCAGGATGCGCGCGATCTGCGCGACGCGGACCGGGTCGCACTGCGCCTCGACCGGCGCGCCCGGCAGCCGCACCTCCAGATGCGAGTCGTGCTGCGCGAGCGCCGGCTCGAACTCGGAGCTGACCGAGCGAGCGAGCTCCGCCAGGTCGACCGGCTCGGGCCTCAGCTCGAGCGAGCCGGCCTCGAGGCGGGAGAGATCCAACAGGTCGACGGACAGCTTCGCGAGGCGGTCGACCTGCTGGCGCACCTGTACGAGAAAGCGTCTGCGCGTCTCCTCGTCGAGCTCCTCGTCCTCCAGCAGCTCGACGAACCCGCCGAGCGAGAACAGCGGCGTGCGCAGCTCGTGCGAGGCGGTCGCGATGAACTGCTTGCGCGCGCGGTCGAGCTGCGCGAGCTGGCGCTGCATGTCGTTGAAGGCGACCGCCAGCTGTCCGAGCTCGTCGTCGGAGTCGACCGGGATCGGACGCGAGAAGTCGCCGGCGGCGACCTGCTCGGCCGCCTTCTCCAGCCGCTTGACGCGCTGCGCGAGCGCGCGCGCGATCAGCCAGCCGGCGAGCACGGCGAGCGCGAGCGCGATCGCGCCGGCGACGAGGATCTGCGCGCGGACGATCGCGACGTTGCGCTCGACGTCCGCCATCGGCGTCGAGTAGACGGCGACCTCGGCGACGCGGCCGAACTGTCTGAGCGGCAGCGCGACCTCCGCGACCGGCCCGTCGGCCGTCACCTCCGACCCGCTTGCGACGCGGCCGGTGCGCGCCGCCGCATCGGCCGTCGGCAACGCCAGTGAGGGCTGCGCCGGGTCGCTGGAGTCGGTGATCGTGCCGGGGATCAGCTCGCCGCCGACGCGGCTGATGCGCAGCAGCGTGACGCGTGCGTTCGCCGTGTCGCTCGCCGCGCGCACGACTCTGCGCACGTCGGCGCTCGTGCTGCCCGCGCCGACGGTCGCGGCGATCCGTCCGACCGTCTGCTGCGCGGCGATCTGCAGCTGCGAGAGCTTCTCGTCGCGCAGGCGCGACTGCAGCTGCGGCACGACGTAGAGGTAGAGCACGCCGATCGCCGCGAGCGTGATCGCGAAGAAGAGGAAGGCGAGGCGGTTGCGGAGGGAGCGCATGAGCTGAGGGCTCGCGCGGGCGGGTCGACGCCCTACTCGTCAGTGTCGCGGAAGCGGTATCCCACTCCGCGCACGGTGAAGAGATACTGCGGCTCCTTCGGGTCGCGCTCGAGCTTCTCGCGCAAGTGCCGGATGTGCACGTCGATCGTGCGCGGGTCGCGGTACGCGGAGTCCCCCCAGACGCGCGCGAGCAGCATGTCGCGCGTGAAGACGCGGCCGGGGCTGCGGGCGAGCGTCAGCAGGATCTCGAACTCGACGAACGTGGTGGAGATCGGCTCGCCCGCGAGCCACACGGCGCGCTTGTCGGGATCGATCCGCAGCTCGTGATGCTCGATCGCGCCGCCGTCCCCGTCGCTCGTGCGCGACAGCTCGGAGCGGCGCAGCGCGGCCTTCACGCGGCTGCGGAACTCGCGCATCGAGAACGGCTTGGTGATGTAGTCGTCGGCGCCGATCTCGAGCCCGACGACCTTGTCGATCTCCTCCGACTTCGCCGTCAGCATGATGATCGGGACGGTGCTGCGGCTGCGCAGCCGGCGGCAGACCTCGAGCCCGTCGAGCTTCGGCAGCATCACGTCGAGCACGACGAGGTCGAACGGCCGCTCGTCGAAGCGGTCGAGCGCCTCGCGTCCGTCGACCGCCTGCACGACCTCGTAGCCGTCTCTCCGCAGCGGATAGGACAGCAGCGTCTGGATCGACTGCTCGTCGTCGACCAGCAGGATGCGCGTGCTTCGCTCGGTCATGCGACCCGAAGGGTAGTCCGCTGAACGTAGCCGTACTACCTAAATTGGCCCGACGGCGTGCGTGGATAACCTGCCGCGTGTGCTCGATCCGCGGATCTACCGGGCGGGGTTCCTGCCGATTCTGTTCGCGCTCGTGCTCGTCGGCTTCTCGCTGCGGGAGCTGCCGCGACCGCTGACGGCGTCGCTCGCGCCCGACGCGTTCGACGGAACGGCCGCCTTCGCGCAGCTCGAGCGGCTGGCGGGCGAGGCGCCGCTGCGGCGGCCCGGATCGCGCGGCGACGGGCTGGTCGCGCGGCGCGTCGAGCAGACCCTGAAGGCGAACGGGTTCCGCGTCGGCGTGCGCCGCTTCTCGGCGCAGACGGCCGACGGCGAGCGGGAGCTGCAGACGGTCGTGGGCGAGCGGGCCGGCTTCTCGAACCGCCGCATCCTCGTGCTCGCGCACCGCGATGCGCTGGGCCGCGGCGCGCGCGCGGAGCTGTCGGGGACCGCTGCCCTGCTGGAGCTGGCGCGCGTGCTCGGCGGGCGCACGTTGAAGCGGACGCTGGTGCTCGCCTCGACGAGCGGCGGAACGGCCGGTCTCGCGGCGGCGGAGCGGCTGGCCGAGAAGCCGGGGGCCCCGGTCGATGCGGTGCTGGTGCTCGGCGACATGGCCGGCACGCGCGCGGACCGGCCGCTGGTCGTGCCGTGGTCGCAGTCGACGGCGCTTGCGCCGCTCGAGCTGCGGCGCACGGTCGAGGCGGCGCTGGCGACGGAGGCGCGGCTGCCGACGGGCGCGATTCGGCCGGGCGCGCAGCTGGCGCGGCTCGCGTTCCCGTTCACGCTCGGCGAGCAGGGCCCGTTCAACGCGCGCGGCATCGGTGCGGTCCTGCTGTCGGCCGGCGGCGAGCGTGCGCCCGCGGCTGACGCGCCCGTCTCCGCCGCGCAGCTGACGGCGTTCGGCCGCGCTGCGCTGCGCAGCATCGGCGCGCTTGACGGTGGCGGTGACGTGGGCGGTAGCACGACGTATCTGACCCTGGAGAGAAAGGTGCTGCCGGCGTGGTCCGTCCGCTTGCTGGCGATCGCCCTGCTGCTGCCGGTCCTGCTCGCCGCGGTCGATGCGTTCGCGCGCGTGCGCCGCCGCCGCGAACGGGTCGGAAGCTGGCTGCGGTGGGTGCTCGTCAACGCGCTGCCATTCGCGGCGGCGGGCTTGGCGGCGATCGGTCTCTTCCACAGCGGTCTGCTCGACGCGGCGCCGGACGGCCCCGTGGCCGGGGCGGCGAACGCGCCTGACGCGGCGGCGCTGGCGAGCGTCGTCGTACTCGGGTTGCTGGCGTGGTTCGCGCGGCGGCCGCTGCTGCGGGTCGCCGGCATCGAGACGGGCGCGCTGTCGGCATCGGCGAGCGGCGCCGCGACGGCGATCGTCGTCGTGCTGTCCGCCGTCGTGCTGATCGTGTGGATCGTGAACCCCTACGCAAGCTTGCTCTTGATTCCGGCGCTGCACCTGTGGCTGCTGGCGATGGCGCCGGAGACGCGCCTTCCGCGACCCGCCGCCCTCGCGCTGTGGGCGGTCGGTCTCGTACCGCCGCTGCTGATCGCGTATGCGGTCGCCCGCCAGTTCGGCCTCGATCCGTTCGAGCTCGCGTGGATGCTCCTGCTGCTGGTGGCCGGGGGCGCCCTCTCGTTGACCGCCGTCCTCGTGTGGAGCCTGGCGCTCGGCTGCACCGCGTCGGCGCTGATCGTCGTGCTGCGTACGACCGGCGTGGCGCACCCGGACGTGGCGACGCCGATCACCGTGCGCGGACCGAAGACCTATGCCGGACCGGGCTCTCTCGGCGGCACGGAGTCCGCCCTGCGGCGATGAGGCGCGCGCTCCGAGCGGTCTCGACGGTCCTGATCGTCGCCGGCGTGCTGATGATCGCCGACGCCGGCATCACGCTTGCCTGGCAGGAGCCCGTCTCCGCGCTGCTGGCACGGATCGAGCAGAACAAGCTCTCGGGCCAGCTCGACCGGCTCGAGCAGCGCGGACCCACGCCGGTCCAGCAACGCGTGCTGCGGGCGCTCGCCTCGCAGAGACGACGGATCGAGTTCCTGGCGCGCGAGGCGCGCCGCACCGCGCAGGCCGGCGACCCGATCGGACGCATCGCGATCCCGGCGATCGGCGCGAACTTCGTCGTCGTGCAGGGGACTGACACGGCATCGCTGCGCAAAGGGCCGGGTCACTATCCGTCGACGACGTTCCCAGGGTTGCCCGGGACGGTCGCGATCGCCGGCCACCGCACGACCTACCTCGCGCCGTTCCGGCACGTGGACGACCTCGAGCATGGCGATCGCATCGTCTTGACGATGCCCTACGGCCGCTTCGCCTACCGCGTGCAGCGCACGCAGATCGTCGACCCCGACGCGCTCTGGGTGACCAGAGACGTCGGCTACCAGCGCCTCGTGCTGTCGGCCTGTCACCCGCTCTACAGCGCCGCTCAGCGGATCATCGTGTTCGCGCGGCTCGAGCGCGTCGTCGCGCGCGGCGCCGCCGTGGGGCGGCGACCTTAGAGGGGGCGCACCCTTGCGGTCTGCGGCGGCCACCCTGGTGGCCGGACGTCCGATGTTCGGAGGGTGTCCTCACGCCAATCGCGGGTACCCCCGATACCGACTGCGACGACCGGCACCAGCGAACGATCGTGGATGCGGGTCCGCGGGTATGTGCCGTCCGGCCTGTCCGGGATAAGTCGTGGCAGGGATCTCATGGACGACGAGAACACCACAATGCGAATCACCGAGCTCAAAGCGCAGATCGATCGCGCGGCATACACGGTTGACGTCGACGCGGTCGCCGAGGCGTTCGTCTCGCGCATGCTCGCGGTGCACGGAGCGCTGCGGCGCGCCGATGTGCGCGCGCTGCTCGGCGACGCCGCGTTCGACGAGATCGGGCAGCCCGCCTAGAGCTCGTGCTCGTAGCCGCGCAGCGATGCGCCGCGCGGGCCGAAGTCGAGCTCCGGCGCACCGTCCTCGACGGTGCCGATCCAGGTGAGCGGCGCGGCTGCCTCGGCGGCGCGACGTGCCGCCGGCGGCACGCAGACGCACAGTTCGTAGTCCTCGCCGGCGGTCGCCGCGAAGGCGGCCGGATCCTGTCCGAGCGCGCGCGCCACGTCGCCGACGCCGGGCGCGAGCGGAAGGCGGTCGAGGTCGACCGCGAGCCGCACGCCGCTGCGGCGCGCGAGGTGGCGCGCGTCGGTCGCGAGCCCGTCCGAGACGTCGATCATCGCGTGGGCCCCTGCGGCGGCGAGCGCCCTCCCCTCGGCGAGTCGGGGTGTGGGACGCAGGTAGCGCCGGCCCAGCTGCGGCATCCCCTGCGCCCGGCCCTGCAGGATCGCGAGGCCGGCGCCCGCGTCGCCGAGCGTGCCGGTCACGCCGACGAGGTCGCCCGCCTGTGCGCCGTCGCGTCCGACGAGCGCGCCGGCGTCGTCGCTCCAGCCGACGACCGTCACCGCGGCGATCAGCGCCGGCCCGCGCGCGACGTCGCCGCCGGCGATCGTCACGCCGCTCGCGGTCGCGAGCGCTTGCGCGGCGCCGAACAGCTCGAGCACTCCTGGCTGGCCGAGTCCGGGAGGCAGGACGAGCGCGAGGTACGCCTCGCCCGGCGCGGCACCCATCGCGGCAAGGTCCGACAGCGCGCCCGCAAGCGCACGGTGGCCGAAGTCGGCGAGCGTGCCGACCCCTTCGTCGAGCGCGGGGAAGTGCACGCCCTCGACCATCGTGTCGACGGAGGTGACGGCATACGCGCCGGCGCGCACGACGGCCGCGTCGTCGCCGAGCCAGCGGACGACGCGCGGGTCGTCGTGCGCGAGCACCTGCTCGAGCGCCTCGATCAGTTCCAGCTCACGCATCGCGGCGTGGGGGGCGGAACCCGCTCTAGCGGTGGCGGTAGACGATGCGCGCGCGGTCGAGGTCGTACGGCGACAGCTCGCAGCGCACGCGGTCGCCCGGCAGGATGCGGATGCGGAAGCGGCGCATCTTGCCGGCGACGTGGCCAAGGACGACGTGGTCGTTGTCGAGTCTCACGCGGAACATCGCGTTCGGGAGGGCCTCGATCACCTCGCCCTCGAGCTCGACCTTTTCTTCCTTGGGCACGGCAGGAAAGCTACCAGCGATCGGCGGATCGGGGCGGGATCAACCGGTCGGGGCGCCCGCGCCGCCGCCTTGGCTCGGGCCCGGCCTCGGAGCCGGCGGCGTCGGCGAGGTCGGCGCCTGCTGCGGCGGATGGGCGTACGCGTTCGGATTCGGGTTCGTGCCGGTGCCGTCGGCGGGCGTCGTCGTCGTGGTCGTGTCCGGCGTGGTCGTCGTCCCGTCGGTGGAGGTCGTGTCGCTGCTGGACGTGTCGTGCGAGCCGGCGTAGGTGCCCGTGAACGTCGAGCCCTGGAACGGCTCCTTCGGCGCCGGCCAGTCGTCGCAGTAGTCGCCCTTCGCGACGGTCATGAAGTCATGCCAGATCGGCGCCGCGATCGTGCCGCCGAAGACGGAGCTGCCGAGCGTCGTCGTCTCGTTCGGATAGCCGACCCACACGGCGGTCGACAGTCTCGGCGTGATGCCGACGAACCAGGCGTCGGTGTTGTTCGACGTCGTGCCGGTCTTGCCGGCGTTCGGGCAGCCGATGCCCTGACCGGCGGCGGTGCCGCTGGCGAGCACCGCCTTCATCGCCGGCAGGATCTCGTACGCCTCGCCGTCGGTGAACGTCTGCTTGCGCCGCGGTCTGCCGAGGTCGTCGACCGTGCCGTCGGGGTGCACCACCTTCGTGATCGCCGTGACCGTGTTGCGCCAGCCGCCGTCGGCGACGGTCGCATACGCATCCGCCATCTCCAGCGGTGAGACCCCGTATCTGAGGCCGCCGATCGCCTCGGCGTAGTAGGCGTCGAGGTGCGACGTGATGCCCATGTCGTATGCGGCCTGCCGCACCTTCTCGGGGCCGATGTCAGCGCCCAGCTGCGCGAAGACGGTGTTGTCGGAGGCCGGCAGGGCGCTCGTGAGGCTGATCGATCCGGCGTACGAGTGGCTGTCGGTCTGGACTTCCCACGTCGGCGCCTCGGGCAGCCAGCCGGGGGTCAGGTGTCTGGAGACGTAGTAGGTGGTGTTCGGGTCGATCCCCATCCGCACCGCCGCCATCAGGTCGATCACCTTGAACGTCGAGCCCGGCTGCCGGTGCGACTGCGCCGCGTAGTTGAAGACGGTCGGCCCGTACGTCGCGGAGGAGGCCATCGCGAGGATGTGGCCGTTGGACGGGTCGACGGTCGCGAGCGCGGCGGACGGCGCGCCGGCATAGCCGACGTGGGCCTGGATCGCCGCTCGCGCGACCTCCTGGAATCTCAGGTTGATCGTCGTGTAGACCTTCAAGCCGCCCTGCTCGACGACTCTGCGGCCGTAGCGTCTGATCAGCTCGCTTCTGACGTAGTCGAAGAAGAACTGCTCGCGGCGGTGCGCGTAGTAGTCGCTGCGGTGCACGCCCAGCGGCGACGCGTTCGCCGCGTCCGCTTCCCCTTGGCCGATGTAGCCGGCGTCGACCATCGCCTGCAGCACCTCGCCGCGGCGCTTGCGCGCGCCGGAGGGGTTGTTGAAGGGGTTGTACTGCGACGGCGCCTGCGGCAGGCCGGCCAGCAGCGCCGCCTGGGGAAGCGTCAGCGCGGAGGCGGGCTTGTTGAAGAAGATGCGCGCCGCGGCCTGCACGCCGACCGCCGTCTGCCCCCCGACCGTCCCGAAGGGGACGTTGTTGAGGTAGGCGACGAGGATCCACTCCTTCGAGTGCTGCTTCTCCAGTTCCTCGGCCAGCTTCGCCTCGCGGATCTTGCGCACGAGCGTCTTTCTGAAGCGGCTGCCGGGCGTGTAGAGGTTGCGCACGAGCTGCATCGTCAGCGTCGAGCCGCCCTGCTGCGTCGCGTCGGAGGTGACGTTCTTGACCGCCGCGCGCACGACGCCGACGTAGTCGACGCCGCCGTGGTGGTAGAAGCGCTTGTCCTCGATCGCGACCGTCGCGCGCTTCATCAGCAGCGGGATCTGAGAGCCGGGCACGGCGCGCCGCAGCGTGTCGGAGGCGATGAACCCGAGGCGCGTGCCGTCGGAGGCGTAGACCGTCGAGATCGCGCCCTGCGGCTTCGGCTTCAGGTCCTGGATGTCGGGCGTGTCCTGCACGACGCTCACGACCCAGCCGGCGAGCGCGATGCCGCCGGCGGCCGCCGCGACGATCAGCAGCGTCGCGATGACGATCAGCGCGCGCCTCAGGGGGCTGGAATGCCGGCGCCGGCGGCGCCGCTGTCGCTCTCGGCGAGTCACGGACGCTAAGCGTATCCAGCCGGCTCAGGCGGACGGGGCGGCCGCAAGCAACCCTGCAGCGCGCAGTGCGCGCAGCGCGTCGGCGCGCAGCTCGGACGTGCGCGCCGGCCGCTCGGCCGGCGGGGCGGTTCCGCGCGCGACCGTGTACCGGACGCCGTCGGCGCCCACCTCGGCGATCCGCACGATCGGATCGCCGTCGAGGCTGCGCAGCGCGCCGACCGCCGCGTCGGCGTCGACCGCCTGCGGCAGCCACAGCTCGATCTCCAACCCGACGAGCGGCTCGACGATCGTGTCGTTGTGGAGGATCCCGGCGGCGAGCCGCTCGTTCGGGATGAAGATGCGCCCGCCGTCGCCGCCCCGGACGACCGTGTAGTTGAGGCGCACGTCCTCGACGGTTCCGGTCTCGTCCTCGACCGTGACGCGGTCGCCGATCCGCAGCGGCTGGGTGATCGTCAGCATCACGCCCGCGATCAGGTTCGCGAGCGTCTGGCGCGCGGCGAAGCCGAGGATCGCCGCGATCAGCGCGCCGGAGGCGAGCAGGCCCGCCGCGAGCCGGCTCAGCCCGCCGAACTGCGAGAGCGCGAGCAGCAGCCCGATCACGACGATCGAGAGCGTGATCAGCCGGCGCAGGAAGCGCAGGCGCGTGTCGAGCACGGGCGTCAGCTCCTCGCGCGTGACCGCGGTCGCGAGCTTGTGGCCCCGGTGCAGCAGCGCGCGATCGACCGCGATCGCGAGCACGATCGTGCCGACGACGGTGAGCAGCGCGGTCAACTCGTTCTTGTGCGCTTGCAGGAACGTGGCCGCGAGCGTGGGAACATCGAACCTGAGCATGGAGCGCGAGCGTACCGTCAGTCGCGGCAGTGTCCCGATGCGCCTCCGCGGCGTGCGTGCGCGGCTGCGGCCGGGGCGCGCCGACGGCACGGCGTGGCGCGAGGCGTGGGGTGCGTTGTGGAGCTCGCGGCTGGTCGTGTGGGCGGCCGGGCTGCTGGGACTGATGTGGTTCGGCCGCGCGCCGGGCACCGGCCAGTTCGACACGCGCGGCTTGACGACGCCGTTCTCCGCGCTCGGCGACCTGCTCGTCTCGCCGGCCGCGCGCTGGGACTCCACCTGGTACCTGACGATCGCGCAAGACGGTTACGGCAGCCCGCACTCGCATGCGCAGGCCGCCTTCTATCCGCTCTACCCGCTGCTGATGCGCGCCGGCGGCTGGGTCGTCGGCTCGCCGCTGCTCGCCGGGATCCTCGTCTCGCTCGTGTGCTTCCTCGTCGCGCTCGTGCTGCTGCACCGGCTGGTCGCGCTCGAGCTCGGCGGGCGCTACGCCCGTCCGGCGGTGCTGCTGACGGCGTTCTTCCCGAGCGCGCTGTTCTTCTCGGCGGTCTACTCCGAGTCGCTGTTCCTGCTCGTCTCCGTCGGTGCGTTTCTCGCGGCGCGGCAGGAGCGGTGGGCGATCGCCGGCCTGCTCGGCGGGCTCGCGGCGCTCACGCGCAACAGCGGGGTCCTGCTGCTGCTGCCGCTTGCGCTCCTGTTCCTGTACGGGCCGCGTCCCGGCGGCGTGCCGGCGTCCGGCCGCGCTCGCTGGCTGCCGCGCTACCGCCTCACGCCGCGGGCGCTGTGGCTGGCGCTCGTGCCGCTCGGGCTGGCGCTCTACCTCGGCTGGTCGGCGATCGCGCTCGACGACGCGTTCGCGCCCTACCATGCGCAGGCGCTGTGGCTGCGCCACTTCGAGCCGCTCGGCGCGCTGACCGGCGGGATCGACCACGCCGCCACCGCGCTGCGCGAGCTCGCGCGCGGCGGCGCCGCGACGCCGTATCTGGCGGAGGACGGCGGCAACTCGCTGGAGCCGTACAGCCAGGCGCTGCTGCTGGTCGGCTTCCTCGTGTTCGCGCTCGTCGGGCTGGTGGGCGTGCTGCGACGGCTGCCGCTCGCGTACGGCGCCTACACCGCCGTGGCGCTCGCGATGACGCTCTCCTACCCGGTCGACGACCAGCCGCTGATCTCGCTGCCGCGCTACATGCTCGCGCTGTTCCCGCTGCAGATGTGGCTCGCCGTGTGGACGAGCCGGCGGGACGGTCGCCTCGAGCGCACCGTCGGCGTCAGCGCGGTGCTGCTGGGGCTGCTGGCGGCGCAGTTCGCGCGCTGGGGGTTCGTCGCGTGAGCGCGCCGCGCGCTCTGCTGCTGGACGCACTCGGGACGCTGGTGGAGCTGGAGCCGCCGGTCGCGCCGCTGCGGCGCGAGCTGCGCGAGCGCTTCGGGATCGAGCTGAGCGCTGACGAGGCCGGCTCGGCGCTGCGCGCGGAGATCGCCTTCTACCGCGCCCACCACGACGACGCGTCCGACCGCGAGCGGCTGGCGGACCTGCGGCGGCGTGCGGCGGAGGCCCTGCGGGCGGCGCTGCCGGCGGGGCCGGCGCGCGAGCTCCCGCTGGAGCCGCTGACCGACGCGCTGCTGGCCGCGCTGCGCTTCCGCCCGTTCGAGGAGGTCCCCGCGGTGCTGCGCGCCGCGCGCGAGCGGGGCGTGCGGCTCGTCGTCGTGAGCAACTGGGACGTCTCGCTGCACGACGTGCTGGCGGAGACCGGCCTCGCGCCGCTGCTCGACGCGGTCGTGACGTCGGCCGAGGTCGGGAGCGCGAAGCCCGACGGCGGGATCTTCGCGCGCGGGCTGGCGCTGGCGGGTGTTGGAGCGCACGAGGCGCTGCACGTCGGCGACAGCGTCGAGCACGACGTCGCGGGCGCGCGGGCGGCGGGGATCGCGGCTGCGCTGGTCGCGCGCGACGGCTCGGCGCCGTCGGCGCCGCTCCCCGGCGACGTGCGGGCGATCCCGAGCCTGCTGCCGCTGCTCCGTATGCTCAGCGCATGAGCAGCGATCGGGCTCGTTGGGCGCCGTGGACGGCGGTCGCTGCGTTCGCCTCCGGGATCGCCTTCACGCTCGTCGGAGTGATCTTCGTCGGCGCGGTCGCGGGGATCTTCGGCGCCAGCTTCGACGACCCGCCCCCCGCGGTGAACATCGTCGCGACGGTCGTGCAGGACGCCGCCTTCGTCGGCGCCGCGGTGCTGTTCGCCGGTCGGATCGGCCCTGTCCTGCCGGCGCAGTTCGGGTTCGTCCGCACGCGCATCCGGCCGGCGATCGGCTGGATGCTGTTCGCCTATGTCGTCTACATCGCGCTCGGGCAGGTGTGGGCCGCGATCGTCGACACGAGCAAGGTCGACAAGCTGCCGGACAGCCTGGGCGTCGACCAGAGCACCGTCGCGCTCGTCGCCGTCTGCGTGCTGGTGACCGTGATCGCGCCGCTCGCCGAGGAGGCGTTCTTCCGCGGCTACTTCTACGGCGCGCTGCGCAACTGGCGCGGGCCGTGGCTCGCGGCGCTGCTGACCGGGCTCGTGTTCGGCGCGGTCCACGCCGGTGGAACGGACCTCGTGTTCCTGCCGCCGCTCGCGGTCCTCGGCTTCATGCTGTGCGTGCTGCGCGAGCGGACCGGCTCGCTGCTGCCGTGCATCGCGCTGCACGCGATCAACAACGCGCTCGCGTTCGGCATCACCGAGGACTGGCCCGCCGGCGGAATCCTGCTGCTGGCGCTCGGCGCCGTGTCCGTCACGATGCTCGCCTGCGCCGGCGTGATGCGCGCGTACCGCAGCGCGCCTGACGCCCGGGCGCTCGTCTAGCATCTTGCGCCGGATGCTTCGCAGGGGCCTCGTCGTGTCGGTCGCACTGGCGGTGCTGTCGCTGCCGGCGACGGCCGCACCGGCGGCGAGTCCGAAGCCGCACGGGCCGAGACCGACCGGCCGCATCGGCCTCCAGCTCGCAGGCGCGTACTCCGTGAACGGCAGAACGCTCGCGCTCACGGGCCGCCCGCTGCAGATCGAGGGCCGGATCGCCCCCTACGTTCCGGGACAGACGGTGAGCGTGCGCATCTGGCGCGGGCACAAGCTGCTGAAGACCGTGAACGTCGCGCCGAAGCCGACGCGCACGCAGAAGACGGCGACGTTCAGCGTCAGATACGACCCGGGCAGAAGCGGCGACGTGCGGATCTTCGCGCTGCACGAGAGAACGCCCGAGCAGCGCAGACTGCTCGCGCAGGCGGACGTGTCGATCCTCACCCCGCAGGCCGGCCCCGGCACCCGCAGCCCGTTCGTCGCGCTGCTGCAGCAGCGGCTCGCCGCGATCGGCTACGCGACGCCGCAGAACGGCGTCTACGACGCCGCGACCGGCCGCGCCGTGCTGGCCTTCCGCAAGGTCAACGGGATGCCGCGCATCACGACGCTCACGCCGTTCGTCGTCGACCGCCTGATGCGCGGCGTCGGCGGCTTCAAGGTCCGTTATCCGCAGCATGGCCGCCACGTCGAGGCGAACCTCGGCTGGCAGGTGCTCGCGCTGATCGACAGAGGCAGAGTCGTGCGCGCCTACACGACGAGCTCCGGGAAGCCCTCCACCCCCACTGTGCTGGGCAGCTTCCGCTTCTACATGAGAGAGCCGGGCACGAACAGCCACGGGATGGTCTACTCGACCTACTTCATCCGCGGCTACGCGATCCACGGCTACTACGACGTGCCGGCCTACAACGCCAGCCACGGCTGCCTGCGCGTCCCGATCCCCGACGCCTACGCGATCTACGCGTGGGTCCATCTCGGGGATCAGATCGACGTGTACTACTGAGCCTCGGCCGCCTCGCGGGCGACCGCGGCACGCACCGCGTCGCGCGCCTCGCGCGGCGCAAAGCCGAGACTGCGCAGCAGATCCGTCGCCGTCGAGCGCACCTGCCCGACGAGCACGCTCACGGACAGGCCGCTGCTGCGCTCCAGCGCGAGCGAGGCGTCGGCGGCGGCACGCAGCGCCGCAGCGTGCGCGGCGCCGCGCGCCGCGTGCTGCTCCGGGTCTCCGAGCGCCGGCTCGAGCGCGCGCACCGCGTCAGCGAGCGCGCGCAGCGCCGACAGCAGCTCGGAGGGCACGGGCTCGTTCAGCTCGACCGCGCGGATCGCGCCGCGCGCGAGCAGCCGCACGTTGCGCGTCGTGAGGTCGAGCGCGGGATCGGCCTCGGCGTAATCGGCGAGCGCCGCACGCGCGCGCCAGCGCTGCGGCGCGATCCGCGCCGTCTCGCTGCCCGCCTGCACCGCCGCGTGGAACGCGCCGGCGTCGATCGCGCGCGCCCGCGCCAGGGCGCTGCCGGCCGCGTCGGCGTCCGCTGCCTCCAACGCGGCGGCCACCTGCTCCAGCGTCGCGGCCAGCTCGTGCAGCAGCGGCACGACCGCGCGCCGCGCGAGCGCGACCGGATCCACGGGCAGCAGCGCGGTCACGGCCAGGCCGAGCGACCCGCCCACGAGCGCATCGACGAACCGGCCCCAGTAGATGCCGCTCGTCGGCGGCTGGAGCGTCGCCACCAGCACCGCCGAGACGGCCGCCTGCGTGATCAGCAGCGGACCGCCGCCGACGAGCACGGCGGCGGCCATCGCGAGCGCCACGACCAGCATCAGCTGCAGCATCCCGACGCCGATCCCCGCGATCAGCAGGTCGCCGATCGCGATCCCGAGCGCGACGCCGACGACCAGCTCGATCGTGCGCCGGCCGCGCTCGACGAACGACGCGCCGACCGAGATGACGGCCGAGATCGGCGCGAAGAACGGGTGCGGATGGCCGGCGACGTGGCGCGCGAACCACCACGCCGCGCCAGCGGCGATCGTCGCCTGCGCGATCGGCAGCGCCGCACGTCGCACGTCCTGCAGTCGGCTGTGGAGAAGGGTGGCAGGCAATGCCCCGGCCTGGATTCGAACCAGGGGCCTTTCCCTTAGGAGGGGAACGCTCTATCCAACCTGAGCTACCGGGGCTGCGCGCAAGCGTAGTACGTGGATCGGAGCGTCACGGTGACGTGCACGAAACCTGTGCACCACACAGGAGTTGGCCCCGTCCAGGCGAACCTGTCAGACCATGAGCGTCGGGGCGCCTGGACTGCTTGCGCAGGAGGAGCGGTACGAGCGCGACTTCGAAGCCGGGGTCGCGCGATCCCCATGGCAGCTGTTCTTGCGCCGCCTGCGCGAGGACCGCGTCGCGATGGCCGCGCTCGCCGTGATCGCGATGTTGATGCTGGCGGCGGTCCTGGCGCCGCTGGTGGTGAAGATCGCCGGCGCACCTGGCCCCAACGTGCAGGACCGCAATGCGACCGACATCTTCGGCACGCCGATCGGCCCCACCGGCGACCACTGGTTCGGCGTCGATCCGCTCGGGCGCGACGTCTTCTCCCGCACCGTCTACGGCGCGCGCGTCTCGCTGCTGGTCGGGATCGTCGGCACCGGCGTCGCGGTCCTGCTCGGCGTCACGGTCGGCCTGGTCGCGGGCTACTACCGCGGCTGGGTGGACACGCTGCTGTCGCGCTTCGTCGACGTCGTGCTGTCGTTCCCCGTCCTGCTGCTGGGGATCGGCATCGCGTCGGCCTGCTCGCTCGGCAAGGGCTGCGTCGGCGGAGCCGTCACCCCCGGCGTTCGGACCGTGATTCTCGTGATCGCGCTCGTCACCTGGACGTCGATCGCGCGCATCGTGCGCGGTCAGGTACTGTCGCTGCGCGAGCGCGAATTCGTCGTCGCCGCACGGTCTTTGGGGGCCTCGAACCGGCGCATCGTGCTGCGCGAGATCCTCCCAAACCTCACTGTCCCGATCATTGTCTACTCAAGTCTCCTGCTTCCGCAGACGATCTTGCTCGAGGCGGCTCTCTCGTTCCTGGGCGTCGGCGTGTCGCCGCCGACGGCAAGCTGGGGCTGGATGATCGCCGACGCCTCCGACAACTTCGACACGCAGTGGTGGTACATGGTGTTTCCTGGCGCAGCGCTGCTGCTGACCGTGCTTGCATTCAACTTGCTGGGTGACGGACTTCGTGACGCACTCGATCCGAGAGCTGAACGGTGAACAACGTGACCCCCCTTTCCCAACCCCCGAAAGGACCTCTCATGCGGCGATCCGTCAAGCGCGCGCTGCCCCTCCTCCTGCTCACCCTCGCCGCGGTGCTCAGCGCCTGCGGCTCGAGCAACAGCAACGGCGGGGGCTCGGCGGCGACGGCGGACGACGGCGCGGGCGGTCACAGAGGGGGCACGGTCACGGTCCTCACCAGTCAGGACGTCACGAGCCTCGACCCGGGCATCACCTACCAGAGCCTCGATCTCAACGTGCTGGCATCGGTCGTGCGGACGCTGTACACGTATACGCCGACCGCCCCGGCGACGCTCGTGCCCGACCTTGCCGCCGGTCCGCCGCAGATCGCCGATGGCGGCAAGACGCTCACGGTGAGGCTCCGCAGAGGGGTGAGATTCGCGCCGCCGGTGAACCGCGAGGTGACGGCGGGAGACGTGAAGTACGCGATCGAGCGCGGCTTCAACCCGAACGTCGCCAACGCGTATGCGAGCACCTACTACGGCGACGTGGTCGGCGCCGACAGAGCGAGCGGCGGCCCGATCGCGGGCATCGAGACGCCCGACGACTTCACGCTCGTCTTCCGACTCACGCGCCCGACCGCTTCGCTGCTGGTCCAGTCGACCGTGCTGCCGCTGTCGGCGCCCGTCCCGCCGGAGTACGCGAAGCCGTTCGACGCGAAGGCGCCGTCCCAGTACGCCGCTCACGTCGTCTCGACCGGGCCCTACATGGTCGCCGCCGACGGCAGCGGCAGAGTGCTCGACACGGGCTACGTCCCCGGCCGCAGCCTCAGACTCGTGCGCAACCCGAACTGGCGCGCGGCATCCGATCACCGCCCCGCGTACCTCGACGGGATCGACTTCAAGATCGGCGGCTCGGCGACCGTCTACGGGCGCCAGACGCTGGTGGGAAGAGGGCTCGTGCTCGCCGATCCGCCGACGCCGGCGCTCGTGAAGAAGGCCTACCAGCAGGCGCGCGACCAGATCTTCTTCTCGCCCGGCGCCGGGACGCGCTACGCCGCGCTCAACACGGCGATCCCGCCGTTCGACGACGCGAACGTCCGCAAGGCCGTCGCCGCCGCGCTCGACCGCGAGCAGATGCGCCGCGTGCGCGGCGGCGCGGTGATCGGCGACATCGCCACGCACTTCCTCTACCCCGGCGTGCAGGGCTTCGAGGAGGCTGGCGGCCTGCAGGGCACCGGCGTCGACTTCCTCGCCGATCCGCAGGGCGACAGAGCGCTCGCCGCCAGATACATGAGAGCCGCGGGCTACGCCGACGGCAGATACAGCGGCGGCGCGACGGTGCAGATCGTCGGGCTCGCCGGCGCGCCCGACAGCAACGACGCGCAGATCTTCGACCAGACGCTGCAGGACCTCGGCTTCAGGACGAACCTCAAGCTGGTCGACTCGACCGTCATGTACGGCCGCTTCTGCGGCGTGCCGAGAGCGAGAGTCAACGCCTGCCCGAACGTCGGCTGGCTGCGCGACTTCGCCGATCCGCAGACCGTCCTCAACCTCGCCTTCAACGGCAAGTTCATCTTCCCCGAGAACAACCCGAACTGGCCGCAGCTGAACGATCCCGCGATCAACAGAGCGATGGACAGAGCCGAGCTGACGGTCGGCACGCAGGCGCGCGCGAACGCGTGGGCGGCGATCGACAGAATGGTCACCGCCACCGCCGCGGCGGTTCCGTGGCTCTACGACAGACAGCCGAACGTGTTCGCGAAGGACGTGCGCTGCGTGCCGGAGCTGTGGAACCAGGGCCATTGCGACTTCTCGTACACGTCGCTGAAGTAGTCCAGACGCACAGGGAGTAGGCGGCGCGGCGGCGAATCACACCCCGTGGCCGCCTACGTCCTTCGCCGGGTGCTGTGGGGCGTCGTGCTCCTGGCGCTCGTGAGCCTGCTGACGTTCGTCGTCTTCTACGTGCTGCCGTCGGCCGACCCTGCGCAGCTGCGGGCCGGCCGCAACGCGAACCCGGCGACGCTCGCGCAGATCCGCGCGAGCCTCGGGCTCGACCGCCCGCTGACGGCGCAGTACTGGACGTTCCTCACGCACATCGTGCTGCACGCCGACCTCGGCTACAGCTACTACAGCGGCGCGTCGGTCGGCTCGCTGATCGTCGACCGGCTGCCGGCGACGATCTCGCTGACGCTCGGCGCGGCCGTCGTCTGGGTGCTGGCGGCGGTGCCGCTCGGCGTCGTCTCGGCGGCGCGGCGCGGCACGTGGGTCGACAAGCTCACCACAGGCGGAGCGCTGCTGGGGATCTCCGCCCCGGTCTACTGGCTCGGGCTGCTCGCGCTCTACCTGTTCGCCGATGACATCGGCAGGTTTCCGCTGTTCCCCGGCGCCGGCAGCTACGTCCCGCTGACCGACGACCCATGGAAGTGGTTCACCTCGCTGATCCTGCCGTGGCTCGTGCTCGCCTCGACCTTCACGGCGGTCTACGCGCGGCTGCTGCGCGGCAACATGATCGAGGTGCTGTCAGAGGACTACGTCACGACGGCGCGCGCAAAGGGCTTGAGCGAGCGGCGCGTCGTCTGGAATCACGGGCTGCGCGCGGCGGTGACGCCGCTGGTGACGCTCGCCGGCCTCGACATCGGCCTGCTGCTCGGCGGCGCGGTGCTGACGGAGGCGGTCTTCGGGATCCCGGGCATCGGGCGCCTCAACTACGAGGCGATCGTGCACGCCGACTACCCCGTGATCCAAGGGACGGTCTTGCTCGCCGCGTGCTTCGTGATCGTCGCCAACATCGTCGTCGACGTCGCCTACGCCTACCTCGACCCGCGGGTGCGCGAGCGGTGAGCGATCCGATCCTGGCGGTCGAGGACCTGCGCGTCGCGTTCGACACGCGCGACGGGCTCGTGCAGGCGGTCGACGGCGTCACGTGGTCGGTCGCGCCCGGACGCACGCTGGGGATCGTCGGCGAGTCCGGCTCCGGCAAGACGGTCGCGGCGACCACCGCGATGGGCCTCGTGCGCGGGGCGCGGGTGCGCACGTCCGGCCGCGTGCTGCTCGAGGGCGAGGACCTGCTGGCGGCCTCGCCGGAGCGGCTGCGGCGCGTGCGCGGCGCGACGATCGCGATGGTCTTCCAGGATCCGCTGTCGGCGCTGCACCCGCTGATGCGCGTGGGGGCGCAGATCGCGGAGGCGCTGCGCAGCCACAGGTCCGGCATGTCGGCGGCGGACGCGCGAGCGCGCGCGATCGAGCTGCTCGAGCACGTGGCGATCCCGAACGCGCGGCAGCGCGTCGACGCCTATCCGCACGAGCTCTCGGGCGGCATGCGCCAGCGCGCGATGATCGCGATGGCGCTCGCGAACGAGCCGCGCGTGCTGATCGCCGACGAGCCGACGACTGCGCTGGACGTGACGGTGCAGCGGCAGATCCTCGCGCTGCTGCGCAGACTGCGCGACGAGCTGGGGATGGCGATGGTGTTGATCACGCACGACCTCGGCGTGGTGGCGGAGACGGCCGACGACGTCGCCGTCATGTACGCGGGCAGGATCGTCGAGCAGGCGCCGGCGGCCGAGCTGTTCGCCGCCCCGCAGCACCCGTACACGTGGGGCCTGCTGCGCTCGATGCCGCGGCTCGACGCGCCCGCCGGCGCCGAGCTCGTGCCGATCCCCGGGCGGCCGCCGTCGCTCGTGCATCCGCCGTCCGGCTGTCGCTTCCACCCGCGCTGCCCGTACGTGCGCGAGCGCCATCGCTCGGTCGATCCCGCGCTGGAGCCGCTCGCCGGCACGCCGGAGCATCGCGTCGCGTGCCTGTTGAGCGAGGCCGAGCGGCGCGCGATCTGGGCGCGGCTCGCGCAGGGGGCGCCGAGATGAGCGGCGGGGCGGCCGGGCCGGCTCCGCTTGCCGCGGTCGAGCGGCTCGTCAAGCGCTTTCCGATCACCAGAGGCGTGATGTTCCGGCGCCGGCTCGGCGAGGTGCCGGCGGTCGACGACGTGACGCTGGAGGTGCTGGAGGGCGAGGCGCTCGGGATCGTCGGCGAGACCGGCAGCGGCAAGTCGACGCTCGCGCGGATCATGCTCAACCTGCTGGAGCCGACGAGCGGCGTGGTGCGCTGGCGCGGCGAGGACGTGACGCACGCGCGCGGCGCGCGCCTGGCGGAGCTGCGGCGCGCGCGCCAGCTCGTCTTCCAGGATCCCGCCGGTTCGCTCAACCCGCGCAAGACGATCGGCGCCGCCGTCGCGGACCCGTTCGCGATCCACGGGCTGCTGTCGGAGCGGGGCGCGCGCTCGCGGCGCGTGGCGGAGCTGTTGGAGCTGGTCGGCTTGGACGCGGCGCTCGCGAACCGCTATCCGCACGAGCTCTCGGGCGGGATGCGCCAGCGCGTCGGGATCGCGCGCGCGATCGCGCTGAGACCCGAGCTGCTCGTCGCCGACGAGCCCGTGTCCGCGCTCGACGTCTCAATCCAGGCGCAGATCCTCATGCTGCTGCGCAGACTGCGCGACGAGCTGGGGCTGACGCTCGTGCTGATCGCCCACGACCTGGCGGTCGTCCGCCACATGTGCGAGCGCGTCGCCGTGATGCACGACGGCAGGCTCGTCGAGGTCGCACCGGTGGATGAGCTGTTCCGCGCCCCGCGTGCGGACTACACGCGCGAGCTGCTGGCGTCGGTGCCGCGGATTCCCGGTCCGGCGCCCGGAGGCCCGCCCGGCCCGCCCGGCCCGCCCGCTCAGTCCTCGTCGTCCTCGACGTAGAGCGACTCGCGCGCGAGCTCGTGGCCGCGCGGCGAGAACAGCTTCACCTCGAGGTAGTCGCCGCGGTAGGCGTCGGGCGCGAGCAGCGTGAAGCGGTCGTCGAGCAGCTCGCACTGATCGACGGCGAGGTCGGCCAGCTCCGCGGTCACGAGCCCGCCGTGCTCGACGAGCGGCGCGCCCCAGATCAGCGTCATGTCGGCGGCTCTGTCGTGCTCTCCCCGCCAGCGGCCGATCACCTCCTCGTTGAGGTCGATCTGCCAGTCGGGGTTGTCGTCGGCCGTCTCGCTCGTGAAGTCCGCGCGCGCGGCGAAGTCGCCGGGCGCGCCGTTCTCGCCCTCGGCGAACGAGACGAACCCGAACAGCTCGTAGCCGGTGCTGGTGCGGGCGGTCGCCGGCACGTACGTGCGCCCGCCGTACGTGCGGTCCGGGAACCATGTGATCTCGCCCGGCTCGCCGAGGTTCTCGCCGCCCGCGTCGATCTCGGCGACGGCGGCGAGGAAGCGGCCCTTCAGCGTGTCCGCCCAGCGCCCGTACGGCAGCGGCTCCTGCGGCGGCTCCGCGGCGAAGCGGATCACGAAGCGGTCGGTCGGCGCCATTGCGGGCGGGAGCCTACCGGGCGGGGATCAGCTCGAAGCGGCGGCGGCCCTTGAAGCGGTAGACGTGAAAGTCGCCGTCGAGCGTGAAGATGCGATTGTCGTCGCGCTCCTCCGCGAGCGCGACGAGCGTCGCGTCGGCAAGATCCATCGGCCGGTCGGCGTACTTCGCCATGAGGGCCGCTGCGCGGGCATTCGCGGTATCGGACGGCGCGGCGACGAGGAGGTCCCCACGCTGCACGAGCCGCCAGAGCGCGTTCTGAGCCCGCCAGTCGGAGGCGCGGCCGAGCAGGTACATCGCCTCCGTGAACGCCGGCCACGTCGTCACGAGCGGGAGGCGCAGGCGGTCGAGCGTCTCCACGCAACGCGCATGATCCGGATCGTCCGCGTCGATCAGCGCGATCAGCGGCCCGGCGTCTGTGAGCGTCACAAGCGTCTGCGCGGCGCGTCCAGCAGCTCGCCGAACGCGACGCCGGTGTCGCGTGCGCGCCCTCCGCCGCCGGCCCGCACGGCGCCGATCACGTCGCCGAGTCGGTCGCTGTTGCGACGCGAGAGGGTCAGGTCGGCGCGCTCCGAGGCGGCCCGGCGCAGGAACTCCGAGACGGATGTTCCCTCAGCCGCGGCTGCGCGGCGGACGCGGTCGTCGAGGTCTGGTTCCAGTCGTACGCTGCGCATGTCGAGACCGTATCACGAGGATCGGCTGAGCGTCATACCTCGATCAGCAGCGTCATCGGGCCGTCGTTGACGAGCTCGACCTGCATGTGCGCACCGAAGACGCCGCGCTGAGCGTTGAGCGCGTCGCAGACCTGCTCGTACAGCGGCTCCGCGACCTCGGGGCGGGCGGCGTCGACGTACGACGGCCGGTTGCCCTTGCGCGCGTCGCCGTAGAGCGTGAACTGGCTGATGCAGAGCACGCGGCGCTCCGGTCCGAGCGGCTCGTTCATGCGCCCCTCGGCGTCGGGGAAGATGCGCAGCTTCAGCAGCTTCTCGGCGAGCTTGTCGGCGATCACCGGCGTGTCGTCGTGCGTGACGCCGAGCAGCACGAGCATCCCCGCGCCGATCTCGCCGACGACCTTGCCGTCCACGCGCACGCGTGCCTCGGACACGCGCTGCACGAGCGCCTTCACGCCTCCCGCAGCTCCGCCGCCGCCTGCTCCGGCGCGACGATGTTGAGGTGCAGGCCGGTGCCGAGCTCGAGCCCGGCGAGGTGCGTCAGGCGCGGCAGCACGTCGATCCGCCAGCAGAAGCGATCCGCCCCGCGCGGCGCCGTGCGCACCCACAGGTTCAGCGGCGGGTTGGCGCCGAGCCGCCGCGCCAGCCGGTTCAGCACGTCGTGCAGCAGCGCCGCACCCGTCGGGCCGTCGTCCTCGAAGCGGGCGCGCGGGCGTCGCGGCGCGATCATCAACTGGTAGGGCAGCCTCGAGCCGTACGGCGCAAGCGCGACCGCCTCGTCGTCGATCGCCACCACGCGCTCGCGACGGCGCACCTCCTCCTGCACGAGGTCCGCCAGCAGGTTGGCGCCCATCGTGCGCGTCGCGTAGGCGGAGAAGCGCTCGCGCTCGCGCGCGACCGCGGCCGGCACGAAGTCCAGCGCGTAGAGCTGCGCGTGCGTGTGCGGCAGCGACGCGCCCGCCTCGCGGCGCTCGTTCACGAGCACGTGCACGTAGCCGGCGTCTGCGTGCGCGCGCATCCGCTCGCGCCACACGTCCATCGCGACGGCGACCTGCTCGGCCGGCAGCTCCGCCAGCGACGCGACCGACTGCGGCGCGTTGACGATCACCTCGTGCGCGCCGCACGCCGGCGCGGCGGTGAAGAGGTCGGGCGCCGCGTCCGCCGCAGGTTCGTCGCAGTCGGGCGACAGCGCGGGGTAGAGGTTCGGCACGACGCGGACCTTCCAGCCGGGCGTGTTCGGACCGCCGCCGTCCTCCCGCAGCGCATACACCTCCGGCGGGGTCATCGCCTCGTGCCCGTCCGCGAACGGGTCGCCCGCCGGATCGAGCGGCGGGGGTGGGTGGGACGCAAATACGCTCAGTCCGGCGTTCGGCCGCTTGGCGCGATCGCCGGCGACGATGGTGCGCAGACCCGTGAGCGGGTCCACGCGCACCTCCCTCACAAGCGCTTCTCCATCGCGATGTGCTCGATCCCCGCCTCCACGAACGTGCGCCCGCGCGGCTCGTAGCCGTCGGCGGCGTAGAGCTGCTCCGCGTAGGTCTGCGCATGCAGCACGATCCGCTTCGCGCGCGCCGCCTCCGCCTCGCGGTCGGCCGCCTGCAGCAGCGCGGTCGCGATCCCCTGGCGCCGCGCGTCCGGCTCCACCGCCAGTCGGCTCAGCTGCACCGTGCGGTCGACGAACAGCAGCCGGCAGGTGCCGAGCACGGCTCCATCGTCCGGGCGCAGCGCGACGAGGTGGATCGCGTCGCCGTCGCGCCCGTCGATCTCCTCGCGCTTCGGGACGCCCTGCTCGAGGCAGAAGACGCGGTGGCGCAGGTCCAGCAGCGCGTCCATCTCGTCGGGCCCCTCGGCACGGCGGATCTCGACGCTCACGACGCCCCCGCGTAGCGCTTCAGGTCGGCCGTGAGCGCGGCCTCGTCGCGGTACTGGCCCTGGTGGACGTAGGCGACCTTCCCGTCGCGCCCGTAGAAGACGGTCGTCGGCAGCCCGGCGCGCACGCCGATCTCCTGTGCGATCCGGTCGTTCGGATCCGTGTAGCTCGGATACGGGACGTAGTGGCCTCTGAGGAAGGCGCGCGCGTCGCCGTCGGTGTCGCCGGCGTTGACGCCGACGAACGCGACGCGTCTGCCGAAGCGCACCGCCGCGCGCGAGAAGTACGGCATCTCGAACTTGCAGGGCCCGCACCACGACGCCCACGCGTTCACGACGACCGGGCGTCCTCTCAGCGCGGCGAGACGGGCGCGGTAGGCGTCGAGCCCGCCGTCGAGCAGCCGCGCCGCCTGCTTGTGCAGGGACGCCAGCGCCGCCGGCGAGCCGGACAGCCCGGCGCGCGCCTGCGCCGGCGTCGGCGCCTTGACGCCGGGCTCCTGCGCACCGCAGCCGCTCAGCGCGAGGAGCACGAGGATGAGAAGGGGGAACGCGCGTGCTGCGACGATCGTGGCGCGCATGAGCCGAAGCTTGGCACATCGCGCGTATTCCCCCGTCCCATCTGATTCAATGTGGCTATCCTCCTGTGTTGGACGGGGAAACGCTGGTGAGAGTTCTCCCCGTGCCCGGCAGATGCCGGACCTCTTGAGCCGCTCAGTCGCTGTCCGCGGCTCCCTCATCGCAGAGGCCACGTCCACTCACAGGGAACCCCTGCAGGCCGTCTATGGCTGACTCAACGTCCCTTCCCGATGCTGACGCGCTCAGACGCGCGGAACGCTTCACCCGCGAGCGCTTCGTTCACGAGGGTGAGCTGCCCGAGGACGCGCTCGCGCCCGGCAGCGCCCGCCGCCGCGCGCTCGACGCGGCGCTCGCGGAGCTCGACGCCGGCCTGAAGGCGCCGTCGGTCGCCTGGCGGCGCGAGTACTCGCTGCTGCTCGGGCTCGAGCGGCTGCTGAGCGAGGAGGAGCCGCGCCTCGCCGACGGCACGCTGCTCAACCCGCACCAGGTCGACGCGCTGTCCGGCACGCTGACGGCGCTGATGGCGGAGGTGCAGTCGCGCTCCGCCAACGGGAACGGGAACGGGCGCCCCGCCGCGCCGGTCGAGGAGGAGCCGGTCGAGCTCGCCTCCTCCGCGATCCCCGGCGAGGAGGAGCTCGACGAGGAAGAGGGTGAACCGGACGAGGAGCCGCAGGACTGGCAGGACGAGCCGTCCGAAGACGATGACGACGTCCAGCTCGCGGAGCAGCCGGAGGATCCGAACGCCGCCAAGCGCTTCTGGTTCGAGCACGCCACCGGCGCCGGCAAGACGGTCGCCGCGCTCGGCTTCGTCGAGGCCTCGCGCACCGGCGGGATCCTGATCCTCACGCACCGCCGCAACCTCGTCGACCAGTTCCACGGCGAGCTGAGAGAGCGCGGCTACGGCAGACGCATCGCCGCGCCGCTGCTGGCCGGCAAGGACAGCCCGAACGGCCCGGTCACGGTCGAGACCTACCAGTGGTTCGTGCGCAACGCCGGCCAGGTCTCCGACGCCTACTCGATCGTCATCTGCGACGAGGCGCACACCGCGCTCGGCGAGAAGACGTCCGCCTCGATCCGCAGATGGGACGGCCCGGTCTTCATCGGCATGACCGCGACGGGCGCGCTGATCGCGCGCCACGTCACCGACCTGTTCCCGACGCAGACCTCGCGCTTCGACCTCGCGCAGGCGGCGCGCCGCGGCGTGATCTCGCCGCTGCGCTGCATCCGCATCCCGCCGGGGCCTGGTGTGCGGACGATCGCGAAGGTGCCGCTGCGGCGCGGCGAGGTCGACACCGAGTTCGACCAGGACATGCTGGCCGAGCTGCTGGACCAGCTGCCGTTCAACCTCGCGATCGCGGACCTCTACAGAACGCGCTTCAACGGCGTCCCCGGCGTCGTCTACACAGCCGGCGTTCGGCACGCCTACAACGTCGCGCAGGCATTCCGCGACGTCGGGATGAGAGCGCAAGCGGTCTCGGGAGAGACGCCGAAGCGCGAGCTGGCGCGGATCCTGGCGGAGTACGAGCGCGGCACGATCGACGTCCTCATCAACGCGCAGCTGCTCGCCGAGGGCTGGAACTCGCCGCGCGCGACCGTCTGCATGCATCTCGCGCCGACCGCCTCCAAGCGCATCTACCAGCAGCGCGTCGGCCGCGTGACGCGCCGCCATCCGGGCAAGGAGGCGGGCATCGTCGTCGACTTCGTCCATCCCGCGACGAAGCACGACGACCCGGTCGTGACGCTGCACTCGCTGCTCGACCGCGACGTCTATCGCGGCGGCGCGATCGTCGTCGGCCCGGTGCGCCGCGGCCGCGGCCGGCGCGTCCGCGTCGAGCGCCGCGTCCTTCCGGTGACTCCAGATCCGGACCGGCGCGCGGAGGTCTTCGAGCGCGAGCTGTGGCGGATCGCCGTCGAGCACCTCGACTACGCCGAGCAGCACGTGTGGGCCGCGCTGGCGGGCGCGCGCGTGGCGCCGAACGGCTGGCGGCGCGCGAAGGCGATGCTGCACTTCGACCGCCAGGGCGACCTCAAGCGCCGCTTCCTGATCACCGCCGTCGAGCGCAACCGCAACGCGCAGCTGCGCTTGCGCGCGCTGCAGGAAATCGCCGCCGCGCGCGATGCCGAGGCGTTCGACCAGGCGATCGACATGATGGCCACGTGGCCGCGCGACGAGCGCCGCGAAGGCGTGAAGATCATGCTGCTGGCGCTTGCGGAGAAGCGCATAGGCCGTAGGGATCAGGCGAACGCGTGGATATGGCGGATGGCCGAGTACACGCGCGAGGTGCACGAGGAGTACGCCGTGCAGCGCTGGCCCGAGACGAAGCGGCTGCTCGGCCTGCTCGTGAACTCCTCCGGCGGCGCGCATGCGCGCAACGCGCGCAGGCTCGTGCATGCGGCGCGCAGACAGGACCGGCGGCTTTCGGCCGCGCTGCTCGCCGCCGCGCTCGCCCACACGCCGGAGGCCGAGGAGGCGCTGCGCGGCGCCCGCACGCGGATGGCGCGCAAGCCGAGTGCGTTGGCCCGCGAGCTGCTGCGCAACTTCCCGAGAGGTCGCCGCGGACGCGGCTCGCGCCGCCGCCGCAAGAAGGAGGGCGTCGCGGCCGAGGGCGTCGCCGCCGCCGTCGGCGTGGAGGGCGTCGTCGACGAGGACCTGGATCTGGATGACGAGCTCGACGGCGCCGAGGGTCCCTCGGCGGAGGTCGCCGAGGAGGCCTACGACGAGGCGCTCGACGCCGACGACGACACCCCGCCGCTGCCTGCCGGCGAGCGCGAGGAGGTCGAAGAGGCCGTCGCCGAGGCGCTCGAGCACGATGCCGAGACGGCGGCTGTGGCGAGGCCGAGGCGCAGACGCGGGGCTGGGCGCAGACGCGCGGCCGCGTCTGCAGAGACCAATGGCGCCGGGCCGGAGGCGAACGGCGCTGCCGATGGGCAGATCGAGCTTGAGCTGGTGCCGGCGCCTGCGAGAAGAAGACGCGCGCCGCGCAGACGCAGAGCTGTTGCGAGAGCGCCGGTCGAGTAGCTCGGGCGCCGGTCAGGGGCCCCGGCCCCGTGGCGGCCACCCGCCCGATCGGCGTGGGCGGTGCTCCCGCTCAGCTTCCGGTGCCGAGATGCACTTCGCCGGCGTCGAGGAGCTGCTCCTCGTTCGTGTTCGCTGCTCTGACGCGCAGGCGGCCGTCGTCGGCGATGCCGAGCGCTGTGCCGCTTCCGTTGCTCCAGGTGATCTCTTGGCCGGCGAGCGCGTCGCGGGTGCGGTAGGCGCCCATCGCCTGCTCGGGCGGGGCGGCGAGCCAGTGCTCCAAGCGGCTGAGCAGGAGTGCGAGCGCGTCGTCGACCTGCTGCGGCTCGCGGCCGAGCGAGGTCGCGATCGTGCGCAGCTCGGGCGGGAAGGCGTCCTCCTCGACGGCGACGTTGAGGCCGATGCCGAGCACGACCCAGCCTTCCTGGGGCCGGCCCTCGGCGAGGATCCCGGCGGCCTTGCGGCCGTCGAGCAGGACGTCGTTGGGCCACTTGATCTGCGCCTGGCGCTCGGCTCGGTCGAAGCGCTCCGCGACGTCGGCGACTGCGAGCGCGGCGATCATCGGCAGCAGCCGCGGCGGATCGCGCAGCACGAGCGAGCACGCGAGCGCGCGGCCGGCCGGCGTCACCCACGTACGCCCCTGCCGCCCGTGCCCGGCGGTCTGCGCGCCGGCCGTCACGAGCGCGCCGTGCGGCGCGCCGCTGACCGCGAGCCGCTGCGCGCGCACGTTCGTCGAGTCGACCTCGCGCAGGTGCAAGTGCGGCGTCCCGAGCGTCATCGCGGTGCGTCCGCCATGAGCGCCGCGAGCAGGCCGTCGACGTCGTGCGGGTCGGCTTCGAGCGCGGGCTCCAGGCCGTTGGCGCGCAGCGCGTCGGAGGTGATGGGTCCGATCGAGGCGAGGCGGGCGCCGTCGAGCGCGGCGGCGTCGCCGTCGAGCGCGCCAAGCAGGTTCGTGACCGTCGAGGCGGACGTGAACGTGACGTAGTCGGCGGCGCAAACCGCGGCGCGCTGCTCGGCTGACAGCGGCTCGGCGACGGTCTCGTACAGCTCCAGCACGTCGACGTCGGCGCCGCGCGCGCGCAGCGCGTCCGGCAGCACGTCGCGCGCCACGCGCGCCCGCGCGATCAGCGCGCGCTGCACCGGCGTCTCGCCGAGTGCCTCCACGAGCGACTCCGCCACGGCTCTGTCCGGCAGCACGTCGGCCAGCACGCCGTGCTCGCGCAGCGCGCGCGCCGTCGCGGGGCCGATCGCCGCGACGCGCGCGCCGTGCAGCGCGCGCGCGTCGAGCCCGGCATCGGCGAGCCGCTCGAAGAAGAGTCGGACGCCGTTCGGCGAGGTCAGGCAGATCAGGTCGTAGCGCGACACGTCCGGCGCCGGCGGCTCGAGCGGCACGACCCTGATCACCGGCGTCTCGACCACCTCGGCGCCCAGCTCGCGCAGGCGCGCGGCCAGTCCGCTCGCCTGCTCCCGCGCGCGCGTCACCGCGACCGTCTTCCCGTACAGCGGGCGCTCCTCCAGCCAGCGCACGCCCTCCTCGCGCAGCGCGGCGACCGGTCCGACGACCGTGATCGACGGCGGTCTGATCCCGGCCTCCGCCGCGCGCTCCGCGATCGTCTCAAGCGTCGCCACGACCGTCCGCTGTCCCGGCAGCGTTCCGCGCTCGACGACCGCGGCCGGCTCGTCCGCCGCCCGTCCGCCGGCGATCAGCTGCTCCGCGATCCGCGGCAGCTGCTTGACGCCCATGTAGAAGACGAGCGTGCCGGGGAACGCCGCCAGCGCCGGCCAGTCGATCGCCGACTCGGGCTTGTCCGGATCCTCGTGGCCGGTGATCAGCGCCACGCCCGAGGCGCGGTCGCGCTGCGTCACCGGGATGCCCGCGTACGCCGGCGCCGCTACGCCCGACGTCACGCCCGGCACGACCTCGAAGCGGATCCGCGCCTCCCGCAGCACCAGCGCCTCTTCGCCGCCGCGGCCGAACACGAACGGGTCGCCGCCCTTGAGCCGCACCACCCGCTTGCCGGCGCGCCCGCGCTCGACCAGCAGCCGCTCGATCTCCTCCTGCGGCATCTGCGGCCCGCGGCCCTCCTTGCCGACGTAGATCAGCTCCGCGTCGGAGCGTGCGCCGTCGAGCGCGGTGACCGGGATGAGCCGGTCGTAGAGAATCGTGTCGGCGCTCGCGATCAGCTCCAGCGCGCGCGCCGTCAGCAGGCCGGGGTCGCCCGGTCCCGCGCCGACGAGATGGACGACGCCGCGCGGCGCGCCGCTCACAGCCGCGTCCCCTCGGGCGTCGAGGCCGGCGGCGGCGCGCCGTTGCCGGCGGCGAGCCGTTCGCACGCCGCCAGCAGATCGTCGGCGCCCGCCGCGCGCATCCGCTGCGCGACCTCCGCGCCGAGCGCCTCCGGCGAGGCGCCGAGCGGATCGCTCAACTCGTCGCGCAGCCACGCCGAACCGTCCGGCATGCCGAGGAACGCGCGCAGCGTCATCGCGCCGTCGTCGGCCAGCGCCGCGTGCGCGCCGAGCGGCGTGTTGCACGTAGCCCCGAGCGCGCGCGCCAGCGCCCGCTCGGCCTCCAGGCACGCGCCGGCGTGCGGGTCGTCGATCGCGCGCAAGCGCTCGCGCGCTCCCGCGTCGTCCGCGCGGATCTCCACCACGAGCGTCCCCTGGCCGGGCGCGGGCACGAGCGCGTCCAGCGTGCAGCCCACCGGCGGCCGGCGCCCGAGCCGGTCGAGCCCGGCCTGCGCGAGCACGATCGCGTCGAGCCCGAGCTCGCCGCTCTCCTTCTCCAGCTTCCAGAGGCGCGTGTCGACGTTGCCGCGCAGCGCGACGATCCGCAGATCCGGGCGCAGCGCCCGCAGCCCAGCCGCCCGCCGCAGGCTGCTCGTGCCGACGCACGCCCCCTGCGGCAGCTCCTCCAGCGACGCCGCCCCGCACAGCGCGTCGCGCGGATCGACGCGTTCGGGGACCGCCGCGAGCGCGAAGCCCTCCGGCAGCTCCGTCGGCACGTCCTTCGCCGAATGCACCGCGGCGTCGACCTCGCCGGCCGCAAGCGCCGCCTCCAGCTCCTTGACCCAGCGCGACTTGTCGCCGAGCAGGATGCCGCGGTCGCCGCTCGTCGCGATCGCGACGACCTCGACGCCGGCGTCCGCGCCGCCGAGCAGCTCCGCCACGAAGTTCGCCTGCGCGAGCGCGAGCGCGCTGCCGCGCGAGCCGATCCGCATCAGGAGGCGTTGCCCGGCCGGCGCAGCGGCCGCACATCCGCCAACGGCTGCTCTGCGTCCACGCCCTCGACCGTCTCCTCCAGCCCGAACAGCTCGCGCACGACCTGCATCCGCAGGTGCACGCGGTCGTCGGCCATCTGCTTCATGCGCAGCGTCGGCTCGTGCAGCAGGCGGTTGACGACCGCCTGCGCGATCGCCTCCACCCGGTCGCGGTCGCGGTCCGACAGCGACTCCCAACGTCCCGCGTTCTCGCGCACGATCTGCTGCGCGATCGCCGTGCCGTACTCGCGCAGGGCGCCGAGCGTCGGCAGCACCTCCAGCGAGCCGAGCCACTCGGCGAAGCGCTGGATCTCCTCCTCGACGATCCCCTCGGCATGCGAGGCCTCGCCCTGGCGCACCGCTCTGTTGCGCCGCACGACCGCCTGCAGGTCGTCGACGTCGTAGAGCGCGATGCCGGGCACGTCACGCACGTCGGGCGCCACGTCGCGCGGCACCGCGAGGTCGAGGATCAGCAGCGGCCGCCCGTCGCGCGCGTCCATCACTGCGCTCAGCTCGTCGGCGCCCAGCAGCGCATGCGGCGAGGAGGTCGCGCACACGAGCGCGTCGGCGCGCTCGAGCTCGGCCGGCAGCTCGTCGAACGACATCGCCTGCCCGCCATAGCGCTGCGCCAGCGAGACGGCGCGCTCGTGACGGCGGTTCGCGACGAAGATCGCGTCGACGCCGCGCGCGGCCAGCGCCTTCGCCGCCAGCTCGCTCGTCTCGCCCGCGCCGAGGATCAGCACCTCGCGCCGCTCCAACCCGTGCAGCTGCTCGGCGGCGAGCTGCGCGGCGACGGAGGAGACGCTCAGGTGCCGCTCGCCGATCTTCGTCTCGCTGCGCACGCGCTTGCCGGTCGCGAGCGCGGCGCGGAACAGGTGGTTCGTGAGCGGCCCGGTCGTCTGGGCCGCGAGCGCGTCCTCGTAGGCGCGCTTGACCTGACCCTGCACCTCCGCCTCGCCGACGATCATCGACTCCAGCCCTGCCGTCACGCGGTAGAGGTGGCGCGCCGCGTCGCAGTTGCGCAGCGCGTAGATCGAGCCGGCCAGCTCGGTCGGGCGGATCCCCGCCTTGCGCGCGAGCATCCCGAGCACGGCCGTCTCCGCCTCGACCGGGTCGCTCGCGACGAGGTACGTCTCGGTGCGGTTGCAGGTCGAGATCGCGACCGCCTCCTGCACGCCGGCGACGCCCTGCACCTCGTGCAGGTACGTGCCGACCTTCCCGGGCGTGAGCGCGAGCCGCTCGCGCACCGCGATCGGGGCGGTCTTGTGCGAGATGCCGAGCGCGAGCACCTCGCTCATCGCTGCGCGCTCCCCGCGGCCTCCGCTCTCGCCGTCTCGGCCTGCTCGCGCGCCTGCAGGGCGCGGTTGAGCTCCGTCAGCTCTCTGCTCATGCGCTGCAGCCGCACGCCCATGATCGCCACGTAGATCACGATCACGCCGACGAACGCGACGAACGCGCCGGCGACGTACTTGCCGGCCTCGTGGAGCGGCAGGGCGGGTGCGACGGCGAGCAGAAGGCTCATGACGGTGCCTGCGCAGGATAGGAGCCGCGGCCGCCCTCGCGCGGCGCCGAGCGGCTGGGCTCGCCGAGCGCCGGCGCGGCGCTGCGCCCGAGCGGCGCGACCGCGTCGGACCCGAGCAGGCGGCGTCTCAGCGCGCGCAGCTGCCAGCGCGTCTGCTTGGCGGCGATCTCGTAGCAGCACATCAGCGCGAACAGGAGCGCGATCGCGGCGATCGCGACGACGAACACCCACGCCATCTGGCTCGGCAGGCCGCCGTCGGCGGTGCCGAAGGTGCGCGGGTGCACCGTCGAGGTCGCGGCGCGCACGGCGGCGAAGTTGAGCGGCACGAACGCGCCCGCCATCACCGCGAAGACGGCGGCGTAGCGCGCCTGGCGCTCCGGGTCCTCGATCGAGAAGCGCAGCGGCTGATAGGTCGCGAACAGCAGGAAGACGATCAGGAACGACACGAGCGTCGGCTCGTCCCACACCCACCAGTGGCCCCATGACGCCTTCGCCCAGACCGCCCCGGTCAGCAGGCCGATGATGTTGAAGATCAGCGCGATGTGGATCACGACGTAGGAGCGCAGGTCCCAGCGCCGGTCGTGCGTCTTGAGGTGCAGCGCCGCGAAGATCCCCCCGAGCACGTAGGCGCACAGCGTCACGATCGCGACCGGCACGTGCACGTAGAAGATCTTCTGGATGAAGCCCTGGTCGGCGTCGAGCGGGGCATAGAAGAAGATCAGCGCGAACGTGGCGGTCAGCGCGGCGAAGGTGGCGAGCGAGAGCGCTCGAAGCCCCTTCCCGTACATGCTTGTCAGTCCTCCAGGAGGAAGTCGAACACGGCGTAGGCAAGCAGCCCGAAGACGAGATCATAGAGCGCCAGCACCGCCAGCCACTTGGTTGGCAGCGACCCCGCGCCGCCCGCCGCGAACAAGGGGGCGGCGAGCCGTGCGGAGGCGATCAGGGCCGGCGTCAGCAGCGGCAGCGCGACGATCGGCACGATCAGGTCGCGTGCGCGCGTGCGGATCGCGAGCGCCGAGACAAGCGCGCCGACGACCGCGAGCGCGCAGTTCAGCAGCGCGAGCACCAGCAGCAGTCCCGGCAGCGCCGGCCACGGGCTCGGCGCGAGCAGCAGGATCGCGAACGCCGCCACCGCGACGACCTCGACGAGCGACAGGAACAGGAACAGGCCCGCCGCCTTCGCGACGAACAGCGCGGTGCGGTCGATCGGCGCGAGCAGCACGCCGTCGAAGCCGCCCTCCTCCTGCTCGGAGACGAACAGGCGGTTGATCCCCAGGATCGCCGCGAACAGCAGCGTGACGAGCAGCACGCCGGCCGCCAGCTGGCCGGACACCTCGTCGCGCCCGAGGCCGAAGTGGAACAGCACGAACGTCGTGAGGCTGAACAGCAGCATCGCCGGCACCGCCTCGGGCGCGCGGCGCTCCAGCAGCAGGTCCTTGCGCAGCAATGCCGCGGAAGGCCTCATCGGTACAGCTCCTCGACCTGCGCCGGGTCGACCTCGCCGGCGGGCGCGCGCAGCGCCACCTGCCCGTCGCGCAGGCCGAGCGCGAGGTCCGCCTCCGCGAGTCCGCCTGCCGGGTCGTGGCTCGTCACCACGCGCGTGCGCCCGCTCGCACGCCCGATCAGCGGCTCGATCAGCTCGGCGGCGGCCGGGTCGAGGTTCGCGCGCGGCTCGTCGAGCAGCAGCAGCGGCGGGTCGTGCAGCACCGCGCGGCAGACGGCGACGCGCTGCAGCAGGCCGCGGCTGAGCGTGCGGACCGGATCCTCGGCGCGGCCGGCGAGCCGCATCCGCTCCAGCAGCTCCTCGACGCGCGCCTCGGGGACCTTGTGCAGCCGCGCGTGGAAGCGCAGGTTCTCGCGCGCCGACAGGTCGCGGTAGAGCAGCGCCTCGTGGGCGAGCAGGCCGACCTTGCCGCGCACGGCCCACTCGCGCTCCGGCAGCGCCTCGCCGAGCACGTGCACGTCGCCGCCGTGCGGGCGCAGCAGCGTGGCCAGCACGCGCAGCAGCGTCGACTTGCCGGCGCCGTTGGGGCCGAAGACGACCAGCGTCGCGCCGGCGGGCACGGTGACCGACACGTCGTCGAGCGCCCAGCGCTCGCCGTAGCGGCGTCCGACGCCGCGCAGCTCAATGGCCGGCGTCGCGTCCACCTGTGCGGGTCAGCGTCGCGACGACGTGTCTCAGCGTCGGCGCGAGCACCGGGAAGAGCTGGGCGATCGCCGTGGGGCTGCCGGGCAGGTTCACGATCAGCGTGCGCTCCGAGATTCCGGCGACCCCGCGCGAGAGCATCCCCATCGGCGTGTGCCGCAGCGACTCGGCGCGCAACGCCTCCGCGATCCCGGGCGCCAGCCGGTCGATCACCGCGCGCGTCGCCTCGGGCGTGACGTCGTCGGGCGTCAGGCCGGTGCCGCCGGTCGTGAACACGAGCGGGATCGCTCTGCGCACGAAGCCGCGCAGCGCCGGCTCGATGCGGCCCTTGTCGTCGCCGACGACGCCGCGCGCGACGATCTCGCAGCCGGCCTCGGCCGCGAGCTGCGCGAGCAGGTCGCCCGAGACGTCGTCGCCCTCCCCGCCGGCGAGCGTCGTGGAGATCGTGAGGATCGCCGTCTGCACGCGGGCGAGCTTACGCGACCGGGCGAGCTCTGCGGTCGTCGCGGCGCCACTCGCCGGAGCGGCCGCCGGACTTCTCCAGCAGGACGACCTGCTCGATCGCGACGCCCTTCTCCAGTCCCTTGACCATGTCGTAGACGGTCAGGGCGGCGACGCTGGCTGCTGTGAGCGCCTCCATCTCGACGCCCGTCTGCGCGCTGGTGCGCGCCTCCGCGGTGAGCGTGACCGTGCCGGCGTCCGCGTCGACCTCGGCGGCCACGCCGACGAACGACAGCGGCAGCTGGTGGCACAGCGGGATCAGCTCCCACGTGCGCTTCGCCGCCTGGATGCCGGCGATCCGCGCCGGACCGAGCACGTCGCCCTTCGGCGCGTCGCCGTCGCGCACGGCGGCGGCGGTCGCCGGCGACATCCGCACGATCGCCTGCGCGAGCGCGCGGCGGGCGGTCACGTCCTTGTCGCCGACGTCGACCATCCGCGCACGCCCCGCGTCGTCCAGATGCGTCAGCTCGCCGCTCACGCGGCAAGTGTCGCATGCGCGAGCGCCGCGTCGGCGAGCGCGTCGCGCACGCGCCGGCCGGCGATCCCCGCCTCCGGCAGCTCCGCATGCCACTGCACGCCGACCGCGAACGCGCGGCGCGGATCCTCGATCCCCTCGACGATCCCGTCGGCCGAACGCGACGTCACGCGCAGGCCGCGGCCGAGACGGTCGACCGCCTGGTGGTGGAGGCTCGGCACGGCCGCGTGCGCGCCGACCATCCGTCGCGTGAGCGAGCCGGCGCCGGTCGCGACGGCGTGCATGCGGCGGTCCGCGTGCAGCTCGGGCGCGCGCGTCGCGCGCTCCTCGCCGAGATCCTGGTGCAAGGTCCCGCCATGCACGATGTTGAGCAGCTGGTGCCCGCGGCAGATGCCGAGCACCGGCAGGCCCTGCGCGAGCGCGTCGCTCAGGATCGCCGCGTCGGCGCGGTCGTTCGCGAAGCTGCCCGGCCGCGCGGCACGCGTCTGCTGGCCGTAGAGCGCCGGGTGCACGTCGTCGTCGGAGCCGGACAGCACGAGCGCGTGCGCGGTCGCGAGCTGGCGCGCCGCCTCGTCGGCGTCTCCGAACCGGCCCACGCGCAGCTCCGCGCCGGCGAGCCAGCGCTCGTAGAGCGCCGGGTCCTCGTCGCGCACGAGCAGCAGCACGAGCGGCTTCGCCGTCGGCGCCGAGGCGGCGTACGCGCGGCGGAAGCGCTCGCGAGCGCGCGCCAGGCGCTTGCGGGCGGCCTCCGGCGTCGTCTGCAGCAGCCGCGCGGCGTCGGTCGGGCCGTAGCCGGCGAACTGCAGCGTCACCAATGCACGCTCGCGCGCCGGCAGCTGCGCGAGCGCCGCCTCGATCGCGAGCCGCTCGTCGGGGTCCTCGCCCGCCTGCGCGGCGGCGTGCTCCAGCAGGTCGATCAGCCCGCCGTCGAGCAGCGGACGCCCCGCCCGCGCGCGCAGCGCGTCGATCGCGAGGTTCGTCGCGACGGTGTAGAGCCACGCACGCAGGCGCAGCTCCGGCAGGTCGGCGGGGGCGTGCAGCCAGGCGCGCAGGAAGACCTCCTGCGCGAGGTCCTCGGCGAGCGAGGGGTCGCCGACGCGGCGGCGCAGGTGCCGCTCCAGCGGCCGGCGGTGGGTGGCGATGAGCGTGTCGAGATCCATGCCGATCGAGACGGACGCGGACGCGGGAAGCGGACACGTCCGCATCGCGCGCCGGCGCACGTCCTCATCGTCATGCACCAGACGCTCCACGTCCAGTTCGTCGCGGCCCGCGCGGAGGCGAGCGCCGCGCGGGCGCTTTCAAGAACGACTCTCGCGAAGCTCGCCGGCCAGCTGCCACCGTCTCGTGGCGCCATCTGTCATCGGCGCCATTCGCGAAAGCCGTTCTAGGCCGGCGCGTGCGTCCGCTGCGCGGCGGCGATCAGGTCGAGGACCGCGCGCTCGTCGCCGGCGCGCAGCAGCTCGACCGGGTCCGGCGAGCCGTTGACGATCGACTCGAAGAACTCCTTGCGGTCCTGGTAGGTCGGCAGCGTCGCCTTCGCCCAGCCGCGCGCGTCGTTGAGCATCACGGCGAGGCGCGCGTAGTCCTCGCCGAACAGCTCGCCGATCTCGCGCTTCATGCGCTTCGCAAGCGCGGGCGAGGCGCCGGCCGTCGAGATCGCGATCGCGAGCGGGCCGGTGCGGACGATCGCCGGGAGGATGAAGTTGCACAGCGGCGGCACGTCGACGACGTTCACGAGCATCGCGCGCCGCTCGGCGTCCTCGTAGACGCCGATGTTGACCTCGGAGTCGTTCGTCGCGGCGATCGCCATGAACGCGCCCTCGAGGTCGGCCGGCTCGTAGCGGCGGGCCTCCCAGCGGATCGAGCCCTCGCCGGCGAGCTGCCGCAGCTGCGGGTGCAGCTCCGGCGCGACCACGGTCACGTCGCCGTCGCAGGCGAGCAGCCCCTCGACCTTCTCGAGCCCCACGTCGCCGCCGCCGACGACGAGGCAGCGCCGCCCCTTCAGCTTCAGGCAGGCGATGTAGAACGGCGTCTCCAGCATGTCGCGCACGCAGGACTGGTCGCAGATCCCCTTGCGGAGCTGGCAGACGCACTCCTTGCCGCTGTAGGCCTGGGCCGGCATGACGCCAACAGGGTAATCGCTCTCCGCCGGATGTCGCCCCGGGGAGCGCGTCCGTCAGCCCACGCAGATGCCGAAGTCCCGGCCGACCTTCGCGGGCACCGGTCTCACGCGGCTGCACGGCAGGTTCTGCGTCCCGCTGTTCGCGTAGCGGTCGCGCCACTGGCCGTAGCGCCGCTCCAGCACGACGTAGCCGTTGGCGTTGTATCTGCCGCACGATCTGCGGCCGCGCGAGTAGAGCAGCGCCCAACCGCGCGCCGCGGTGGAGATCCGCACGACATCGCAGCGGACCGGCCGGCCCAACGCCCACGAGATCGCGAGATGCTCGTGGCGGGTCGCCCGGCGGTCTGCCTGGGCGGACGGTGGGACGGCGGTGACGAGGAGCGCCGTCGTGAGGACGGCGATGCACATGCGCTTCACGGTTCCCTCCCGAGGATCCGGCGACGAACGGCACGGCGCCGAGTGGTTGCTGCGCCGCATGCCCAGGCTAGCGCGGCGAAGCCGCTGCTCCGGCGCCGCACGCGGCTACCCTGGACCCGATGGGAAGCTCCGAGGGGATCTACGCCGACGACGCGATCATCCGCCGCGTGCACCGCGAGCACGTGATGGCGCTCGCGGGTCCGCGGGCGCTGCTGATGCAGGCGGCGCATCCCGTCGCGTTCGCGGGCTTCTTCGCGCACACCGGGGCGCTCGACGAGCCGTACGAGCGCTTGAACCGCACGGCGAGAATCGTCGAGCTGGTCGTCTACGGCCCGCGTTCGGAAGCGGAACGCGCCACGCGGCGCGTGCGGGCGATGCACAAGCGCGTGCGCGGGGAGCTGTCCGAGCCGGCCGGCCGCTTCCCCGCCGGCACGCCGTATGCCGCCGACGACCCGGCCCTGCTGCTGTGGATCCTCGCCACGCTGGTGGATTCCGGGCTGACCGTCTACCAGCGCTACGTGCGCGGTCTCACGCGCGACGAGCGCGACGCGTACTGGCGCGACTACCGCGTCTTCGGCCGGTACTTCGGCCTCGCCGAGGACGAGATGCCCGAGACGATCGAGGGCTTCGACGAGTACCTGCAGGGCGTGGTTCACCGCGACCTGGAGGTCACGCCGGAGGCGCGCGAGCTGGCGGTCCGGATCGTCATGAGACCGCCGGTGCCCCTGCACCTGCGGCCGCTGCTGGAGGCGGCGAACTTCGTGACCGTCGGCCTGCTGCCGCCGAAGATCCGCCGCCAGTACGGCTTCGGCTGGGACCCGCTGCGCGGGCTCGCGCTGCGCGGCCACACCGAGTACGCACGCCGCGTGCTCGTGCCGCTGCTGCCGGGGCGGCTGCGCTACGCCAGGCGCGCGCACCTGAGGGCTCGCGCCGCGACGTAGCGCTCGCGAACGCTCCGTAGTCCTCGCGGAGCGCGATGCGCGGACCACACGGTGATTGGGGCGCCGCGTTCAGGCGTACGCTCACGTTCATGCCACCCTCATTGACCGGGCTCTTGAGCGACGCCGTCAACGGCGCGCTGGCACTGCCGTCGATTCCGCTGCAGCTCGCGCGCATCGCCGAGGCGACCGACGTCCTTCCGGAGGTCCGTCGCGAGATGACGCGCGTGGCAGAGGCGACCGACATGCTGCCGGGCCTGCGCCAGGACATGGCGCGCGTCGCGGAGGCCACCGAAGTGCTCCCCGCGGTGCTGGCGGCGCTGGAGCAGGTGGCCGCGCAGACGGCGGTGCTGGCCGACATCGACGAGCACACGACGCACATCGAGCGGATGCTGCCGGCGCTCGTCGAGCTCGAGCGCTCGCTGCCCGAGCTGACGCCCGCGATCGCGAGACTGACGGAGCCGATCGAACGCCTGCTGCTCGTGCTCGACCACCTCGACGGGACGATGGGAACGCTCGTGCACGTCGTCGAGCCCTTGCAGGGTCCCGCGGAGCGCTTCGGCCGTTTCGCGGGCCGCTTCCCGCGCCGCTCGAACGGCGGCGGCGGAGCAGCTCCCGGGGATTAGGGCTCCCGCCCGCGCGCCCGCCGGAGCTCCGCCAGCCGCGCGGCCAGCGCCGCCTCCTGCTCGTCCGGCGCGTAGAAGCGCTCGCCGGCGGCGCCCGGCGGCGCGACCTCCTGCGCGTTCACGTGGCCCGGGTGCCGGTGCGGGCTGTCGTAGCCCTCGCCGCGGCCGCCGGAGCGCAGCTGCACGGGCGGCGGCTCGGCGCCGCGCTCGCGCACGAACCCCTTCGCCGCGCCGATCGCGCGCTTGGCCGCATCCGACTTCGGCGCCAGCGACAGGTAGATGGCGGCCTGCGCGAGCGGGAACTGCGCCTCGGGCAGGCCGACGCGGTCGACGGCCGCCGCGCACGCCGTCGCGACGACGATCGCCTGCGGGTCGGCGTTGCCGACGTCCTCGCTGGCGAGGATCACCATCCGCCGCGCGATGAAGCGCGGGTCCTCGCCCCCCTCCAGCATCACCGCGAGGTAGTAGAGCGAGGCGTCGGGGTCGGACGCGCGCGTCGACTTGATCCAGGCGGAGATCGTGTCGTAGTGGCGGTCGTCGGCGCGGTCGTAGTGGAGGATCCGCCGCTGCAGCGCGTCCTCGGCGTGCGCTTGCGTGACCACTCCCTCGGGCGCCGTTCTGCACGCCAGCTCCAGCGCCGCCAGCGCCGTGCGCGCGTCCCCGCCGGCGCGCGCCGCCAGCAGCTCGAGCGCGTCGTCCTCGACCGGCACGTCGCCGCACTCGCCGCGCTCCAGCGCGCGCCGCAGGAGCGTCAGCACGTTCGCGTCGGTCAGCTGCTCCAGCTCGTACAGCCGCGTGCGCGAGAGCAGCGCGCCGTTGACCTCGAACGACGGGTTCTCGGTCGTCGCGCCGATCAGCGTCACCAGCCCGTCCTCGACGGCCGGCAGCAGCGCGTCCTGCTGGGCCTTGTTGAAGCGGTGGATCTCGTCGAGGAAGAAGATCGTCCCGCGACCGCCGCGCCGGCGTTCCTCCGCGCGTCTGAGCACCTCGCGCACCTCGGGTCTGCCGGCCTGGACGGCGCTGAGCTCCTCGAACGCCGCGTCGGCGCTCGCGGCGACGATGCGCGCGAGCGTCGTCTTGCCGGAGCCGGGAGGACCATGCAGGATCATCGAGTGCGGGCGGCCCTGCTCGATCGCCGTCCGCAGTGCCGAGCCCGGCGCGAGCAGGTGCTCCTGTCCGACGAACTCGTCGAGGTCGCGGGGGCGCATGCGCGCGGCGAGCGGGGCGTCCGCGGGCGCAGCGCCGTGCGGCTGCGCCTCCTCCGGTCCGAACAGCGAGTCCATCTTCACACGCCAGTCTCCTGCATCGGCACGACGATCCCTACCCTGTCGCGCCGTGGAGCTCGCCCTGCTGGCCGTCTGGTGCTTCCTCGTCGCGCTCGGCGGCGGGCTCGTCGGGCTCGTGCTCGGCAACCTGCGGCTGCCGGCCGTGCTGCTCGTCGCCTCCTCGCCGGCCGCCGGGGCGGGAGCCAACATCGCGATCAGCGCCGTGGCCGCAGCCACCGCGGCGGTCGCGCACATTCGCGCGGGACGCATCAACTGGCGTCTGTTCGCCTGGATGGCGCCGCCGTCGATCCTGGGCGCGGTCGCCGGCGGCTATCTGTCGGGCGTGCTGCCCGAGCGGGCGCTGCTGCTGGCGATCGCCGCGGTGCTGCTGATCAGCGGGATCGGGATGCTGCGCAGCGACGGCGCGTCGGCACGCCGGGGACGCGACCGCGACGAGCACCCGGGTCTCGACATCCCGGTCGCGGTCGCGAGCGGCGCGGGGATCGGCCTGCTGGGCGGGATCGTCGGCCTGATCCTCGGCTCGCTGCGGATGCCGGCGCTGCTGCGGCTCGTCGGCGAGGTGCCGTTCAGAGCGGTCGGCACGAACGTCGCGATCGGCTTCTTCGTGGGCGTCGCGGGCGCGCTCGGCCACCTGCCGAACGCCGTGCCCGACCTCGCGCCGATCCTCGTCGGCGGCGCCGCGTCGGTCCCCGGCGCGCTGCTCGGCTCACGCCTCACCGGCCGCCTGTCGGAGCGGCAGCTGATCCGCGCGATCGGCTGGGTGCTGCTGGTGGCGGCCGCGAGCATGGTCGTCGAGGCGATCGTGCGCTGACCTGCGGTCACGTAGGATCGCTGAGCCCATGGCCGCGAATCTGCAGATCGCAACCACCGAGCTGCTGCAGCAGCTGATCCGCTTCGACACCGTCAACCCGCCGGGGAACGAGCGGCTCCTCCAGGAGTTCCTGCTCGGCGAGTTGACGAGCGCCGGCTTCGACTGCGAGCTGCTCGGGGCCGTGCCGGAGCGGCCGAACCTGCTCGCGCGGCTGAGCGGCACGCAGGACGGCCCGACGCTGTGCCTGCTCGGTCACGTCGACACGGTGCTGGCGCACGCCGAGGAGTGGACGCACGACCCGTGGTCGGGCGACGTCGCGGACGGGTTCCTGTGGGGCCGCGGAGCGCTCGACATGAAGTCGCAGGTCGCCGCCGAGATCGCCGCGGCGATCGCGCTCGCGCGCTCGGGCTGGCGGCCGGCCCGCGGCGAGCTGCTGATCTGCGCCGTCGTCGACGAGGAGACGGGCGGCGCGCTCGGCGCGCAGTGGATCACCGAGACGCATCCCGACAAGGTCCGCTGCGACTACCTGATCAACGAGGGCGGCGGTCCCTTCTTCGAGTACGACGGCACGCGCCGCTACGGCGTCTGCTGCGGCGAGAAGGGGGTCTTCCGCTTCAAGCTGATCACGGACGGCGTCGCCGGCCACGCGTCGCTGCCGAAGATGGGCGACAACGCGCTGCTGAAGCTCGGCCCGCTGCTGGAGCGGCTCGGCGCGCGCCAGCCTTCGTATGCGATCACCGACGTGCCGGCCGCGTTCCTGCGCGGGCTCGGCGAGGATCCGGGCGACCCGAGCGCTGCGGTGGCGCGCCTGCGGGAGACGGACCCGCGTCTGGCGACGATGTTCGAGCCGATGCTCGGCGTCACGTTCACGCCCACGCGCGCAGCCGCCTCGGAGAAGGTGAACGTGATCCCGAGCCGCGCCGAGCTCCAGGTCGACTGCCGCGTGCCGCCCGGGCTCGGGGAGGCCGAGGTGCGCCAGGCGATGCGGGAGGTGCTCGGCTCCGACGGCGACGACGGCTTCCGCGTCGAGTTCGCCGAGCGCGTCGTCGGCAACGGCTCGCCGGCCGACTCGCCGCTGCGCGAGGCGATCGACGGTTGGATCGCCGAGCACGATCCCGGCGCCGTCACCGTTCCGGTGGTCCTGCCCGGCTTCACCGACTCGCGCTGGTTCCGCGCCGCATTCCCCGATTGCGTCGCATACGGCTTCTTCCCGCACCGTCACCAGTCGATGTTGGAGTCCGCGCCGCTCGTGCATGGCGCCGACGAGCGCATCGACGTGCGCGACCTCGGCTACGCAGCCGATTTCTTCGCGGACGTCACGCGCGCGCTGCTCGCGTGAGGCGCGAGCGGTCACGTCGTTACGCCGAACTTTGGTAGAAAGGGTGGATGATCAGCCGCTCCCGATGGGGGAGACGAGCGGCGATCGCACCGAGGACCACGCGCGCCGAACGGCGGTATGAGCCGCTGGCAGCTCGCCTGCTCGGCGCGCTGGCCGCTCACCAGCACCGTACCGCGGCCGGGCTGCTCGGCCTGCTCGTGCTCGCGTACCTGTGGCCGGTGCTCGTCGGCGGCGGGCTCCTCGCGCCGACCGCGAACCTCTACCACGCGCCGCCGTGGCTGTCCGGCGCCTCGGCGGAGCAGATCAGCTGGTTCCAGGGCGAACTGGCGGATGTGGTGGGCACCTACTACCCGTGGGTCACGCTCGCGCGCAGACTGCTGCACAGCGGCACCTTCCCCGCCTGGAACCCCTACGCGTTCGCGGGCACGCCGCTGTTCGCGAACGCCCAGCTCGCGTGGCTCAGCCCCTTCAGCCTCCCGCTGTGGATCCTGCCGTTCAACTACGCCCTCGGCCTGACGGCGGCCCTGAAGCTGTGGGTCGCCGGCTTCGGCACCTACCTCTTCTGCCGTGAGCTGCGGCTCGGCTTCTGGGCGGCGCTGCTGGCCGCGGTCGGCTTCGCGTTCTGCACGTTCAACGTCGTCTGGCTCAGCTTCGGGATCTTCGTCTCGGTGGCCGCGCTGCTGCCATGGGCGCTGTGGCTGACCGAGCGAATCGTCCGCCGCGGGCGCGCGATCGATGCGCTCGCGCTCACCGCCGTCGTCGCGGTCATCCAGTCGGGCGGACACCCCGGGACGCAGGTGCACGTCCTGTTCGCGGTCGCCCTCTATGCGCTGATGCGCGTACTCGCGGTCGCCGGGGGCGATCGCTCCGCGCGCCTGCGCGCGCTCGGTCTCGTCGGCGCCGCCGTCGCGCTCGGCACGTTGATCCTCGCCGTCGTGCTGGTGCCGGCGCAGGAGGCGGCGCACGGCACCTTTGGCGCCGCCCTGCGCCGCAACGGCGCGCCGACGCTGAGCGATTCGCAGATATCCACGAGCGCGCTGCGCACGGCGCTGTTCCCGGAGTGGTGGGGCCGCCCGAGCGAGCATTGGACCGAACGCGCGTTCAAGTTCCGCGAGGGGACGCTGTACGCCGGGACGATTGCGCTCGTCCTCGCCGCGCTTGCGCTCGTCTCGCCGGGTCGCTGGCGCGTCAAGGCTCCGCTCGCGCTGCTGGGCGCGCTGGGCCCGCTCGTGCTGGTGAGAGCGCCGCCGGTGTACGGGGTGGTCGTGCACCTGCCGCTGCTCGACGCGGTGCAGGACCAGCGGATGATCCTGCTGTTCCAGTTCGCGGTCGTCGTACTGGCGGCGTTCGGTCTGGAGGCCGCGCTGGCCGCGCCGCGCTCGTGGCGCTGGCCCGCGGTGGTCGCGCTCGCCCTGCTCGCCGGCGTGGTCGCGGCGTTCACGACGGGCGCGGGCGCCACGCTGGGCGGGGTGGCGAGACAGATGCTGCGCCGCGCCGACGCCGGGGTCGAACCGGTCTCGGCGCAGACCGTCGCGCTTGCGAGCGTCGGCTGGTGGCTGCTGCTCACGCTCGCGGTCGGGGGCGCGCTGGCGCTCGCGCGGCTGCGTCCACGCCGCAGCGGAGTCGCCGCCGCGGCGATCGTGCTGCTGCTGGCGGTCGACCTGCTGCACTCCGCCCACGGCTGGAACCCGATGCGTCCGGCGTCCGACGTGATCCCGAGACCCACCGGAGCGATCGCGTACATGCGCGCGCACAGGGATGCGGGACGCATAGCGGGCGTCGGCATCACGATCCAGACCGACTGGCCGACGATGTACGGGCTGGCCGACGTACGCGGCCGCGACGCGCCGCAGCCGAGCCTCGAGTTCGCCCACCTGTGGCTCGCGGTCGATGCGCTGGAAGTGGCGACGGTCCGGCGCTTCGACGCGGCGACGGTCAACGTGCTCGGCCTGCTCGGCGCACGCTGGCTGCTGGCGCACCCGGAGGTCGACCTGACGCGACCCGACGTCAAGGTCGCCTACAGCGGCCCGGATGCCGCCGTGTTCGAGAACGCGCGCGCGGTGCGACGCGCGTTCGTGCCGCCGCGGGTGCTCGTCGCGGGCGACGAGTACCACGCGCTGAGGAGGATCTTCGACAGGCGCTTCGATCCGCGCCGCGCCGTGGTCGTCCGCCGCGACCAGCTCGGCGGCGTGCGCGTGCCTCGGGCCGGCGCCGGCGTCGTCAGGGTGGAGCGGGAGCAGAACGATCGGGTCCTGCTCGAGGCGAGGCTCCAGCGCCCGAGCGTCGTCGTGCTCGACGACCAGCTCACGCCCGGCTGGAGCGTGCGCGTGGACGGGAGGCGAGCCGACGCGATCAAGGTCGACGCCGTCCTGCGCGGCGTCAGCGTCCCGGCCGGCAGGCATCAGATCGCGTGGAGCTATCGCGTACCCGGGCTGCGCTTCGGCGCGCTTCTCAGCCTGCTCGGCCTCGCGCTCGTGCTCGCGTGGGCGTGGACGATCCGCGTCCGCGGCCGCACCCGCCGGGTCGCGCGAGTCGAGTAATCGCCGCAGCCTGCCGATGAGGACCTCGTGGGCATGAGCGTCCTCGCATCCTTCCTGGGCTACTACGACTTCAGAAGCTGGGCCGAGCTGTGGGTCGGCCCGCTGATGTTCGCGGTCCTGATCGTGCTGTTCGTCGTCGCGCTGCGGCAGATGCGCCCGACGAGACCGCAGCAGATCAAGCCCGAGTCCTCGCCGCAGATCGCGTGGGACGAGATCGCCGGCGTCGACGAGGCGAAGGAGGAGCTGCGCGAGGTCGTCGACTTCCTCAAGGACCCCAAGCGCTTCAAGGCGCTCGGCGCGACGGTGCCGAAGGGCATCCTGCTGCACGGCCCGCCGGGCACCGGCAAGACGCTGCTCGCGAAGGCGGTCGCGCACGAGTCGGGCGCGAACTTCTTCGCGCAGTCGGCCTCGGCGTTCGTCGAGACGTTCGTCGGCGTCGGCGCGGCGCGCATCCGCCGCCTCTTCCGCGTCGCGCGCAAGAAGGCGCCGGCGATCGTCTTCATCGACGAGCTCGACGCGGTCGGCGGCCGGCGCGGCGTCGGCGACGTCTCCGGCGAGAAGGATCAGACGCTCAACCAGCTGCTCGTCGAGCTGGACGGCTTCACCGCGCGCGGCGACGTCGTCGTGATCGCCGCCTCGAACCTGCTGGAACGGCTCGACCCCGCGCTGCTGCGTCCGGGCCGCTTCGACCGTCAGGTGTTCGTCGCGCCGCCCGACCGCAGAGGCCGCGAGCGGATCCTGCAGGTGCACACGCGCGGCAAGCCGCTCGCGCCGAGCGTCGACCTCAACCTGATCGCACGCCAGACGAGCGGCCTCACGGGCGCCGACCTCGCGAACATCTGCAACGAGGCGGCGATCGGCGCCGCGCGCCGCCACGCCGAGCAGATCGGCGCCAGAGACTTCGACACCGCGCTCGAGCGCGTCGTCGCCGGCATGCAGGCCAAGCGCGGCCTCAACGAGAAGGAGAAGTGGATCGTCGCCTTCCACGAGGCCGGCCACGCGCTGTGCGCGGAGCTGCTGCCTTCCGTCGACCGCGTGCACCGCATCTCGATCGTTCCGCGCGGGCGCGCGCTCGGCTACACGCTCAACCTGCCGGAGGAGGACCGCTACCTCAAGACGCGCGAGGAGCTGATCGACCGCATGACGATGCTGCTCGGCGGCCGCGCCGCGGAGCAGCTCGTGTTCGGCTCGGTCACGACCGGCGCCGCGGGCGACTACGAGGTCGTCACCTCGCTCGCCGCCGCGATGGTCGACGAGTACGCGATGGGCACGCGCGTGAAGCTGCGGCGCGTCGACAGCGATCACGCCGCCGAGTCGACGCTGCGGCTGCGCGACGAGGAGCAGCACGATCTCGCCGACGGCGCCTACCGCGCCGCGCTCGGGCTGCTGACAGCGCACCGGCGCTGGCTCGACGCACTCGCCGATGCGCTGCTGGAGCGGGAGGTGCTCGAGCGCGCCGACATCGACCGCGTGCTGGCGGACCTGCCGCGGCCGTCCGACGCCGCCGGCACGGACGAGCTCGGCGTCGCGGCCGCGCGCGACTGACTATCCTCCGGCCGATGCTGAGCCGGATCGACCACATCGGCGTCGCCGTCGAGGACCTCGACGCCGCGCTGGAGCTGTACGCGGACGTGCTGAAGATGCCGGTCGTCCACCGCGAGACGGTGACGGAGCAGGGCGTCGAGGCGATCCTGCTCGACGTCGGCGAGAACCACGTCGAGCTGCTGGCGCCGCTCGGCCCCGACACGCCCGTCGGCAAGTTCCTGGCGAAGAAGGGCCCGGGCCTGCACCACGTCGCCTACCAGGTGGCCGACATCGAGGCGACGCTGGCGGCGCTCAAGGACGCGGGCACGCGCCTGATCGACGAGGCGCCGCGCGTCGGCATCCGCAACTCGCGCGTCGCGTTCGTGCATCCCGCCTCGACCGGCGGCGTCCTGACCGAGATCGTCCAACCCGCGGAGGACAACCACTGATGGCCGACGTCAAGCAGCGGATCACGATCGGCTTCCACGGCCAGGCGGTCGCCGCGCGCGTCAGCGACGAGCAGCTGGCCGCCTTCCGCAAGGCGCTCGAGGGCAGCAAGGGCACGGCCGACTGGTACGAGCTGCAGGCCGAGGACGGCACGATCTCGCTCGACCTCGCGAAGGTCGTCTTCGTCCAGGTGGACGCCGGCGAGCAGCGCGTCGGCTTCGGCGCTTGAGCCGGCGGCTCGCGGCGCTGGACCTCGCCGGCCTGCGCCTCGCGCGCACGGTCGCGCACACGCCGCGCGCCGAGCGCGCGGTGCGCGCGTATTCGACGCTCGGGCAGCACGGCGGCTTGTGGCTCGCGATCGGCGGCGCGGGCATCGTGCTGGACCCGGCACGCCGCGGCAGCTGGCGCCGTGCTACGGGTGCGATCGTGCTGGCCAACGCGGTCAACCAGACGGTCAAGTTCGCGGTCCACCGCCGGCGCCCGCAGCTGCCGGACCTGCCGCCGCTGATGCGCACGCCGACGCAGCTGTCCTTTCCCAGCGCGCACTCCGCCACCGCCGCCGCCGCCGTGCACGCCTTCTGGCACCTCGCGCCGCCGCTGCCGCTGCGCGCCGCCGCCACCGCGATGGCGCTCTCGCGCCTCTACCTCGGCGTCCACTACCCGTCGGATATCGTCGCCGGCGTGCTGCTCGGCGCCGCGATCGGCAACCACTTCGGACCCGTTCCCTCCACCCGATGAAGGTCGGCATCGTCGGCATGCCCAACGCGGGCAAGTCCTCCCTCTTCAACGCGCTCACGCGCGCCGGCGCGGAGGCCGCCAACTATCCCTTCACGACGATCGAGCCGAACGTCGCGATCGTGCCGGTCGCCGACGAGCGGCTGGAGCGCGTCGCGGCGACGCTGAGAGCGAGCGAGCTCGTGCACGACACGATCGCCTTCCATGACATCGCCGGTCTCGTCAGAGGCGCTTCCGAGGGCGAGGGGCTCGGCAACAAGTTCCTCGCGAACATCCGCGAGACGGACGCGATCGTGCACGTCGTGCGCGCCCACGGCGACGAGAACGTCGTGCACCCGGAGGGCCGCGTCGACCCGCGGTCGGACATCGACACGATCGAGACCGAGCTCACCTACGCGGACCTCGAGCAGGCCGAGCGCCGGCTGGAGCGCGTGACGAAGGCCGCGCGCGGCGGCGACAAGGCCGCGAGAGCGGAGCAGGCGTGGCTGGAGCAGCTGATCGCCGCGCTGCAGGAGGGTCGCCCGGCGCGCACGGTGCCGCCGCCGGAGGACGCGCCGAACGCGCTGCGCGACCTGTCGCCGCTGACGGCCAAGCCGGTGCTGTTCGTCGCCAACGTCGACGAGGGCGACGACGCGGTGCCCGCGGAGGTCGCCGCGCACGCGGAGGCGCACGGCGCTCGCGCCGTGGCGGTCTCCTCGCGCATCGAGGCGGAGCTGTCCGAGCTCGACGACGAGGAGGCGGCGGCGATGCGCGAGGAGCTGGGCATCGCCGAGAGCGGATTGCAGCGCGTCGTGCGCGGGGCGTTCGCGCTGCTCGACCTGATCGCGTTCTTCACCGCCGGCGAGGCGAAGCCGGCGCAGTCGTGGCACCTGCGCAGAGGGCTCACCGCCTGGCACGCGGCCGGCCAGATCCACTCGGACATCCAGAGAGGCTTCGTGCGCGCGGAGGTGATCGGCTGGGAGGAGCTCGTCGACGCCGGCGGCTACGGCGCGGCGCGCGAGCGCGGCACGCTGCGGCTCGAGGGCCGCGACTACGTGATGCGCGACGGCGACGTGCTGACCGTCAAGTTCACGCCGTAGCGTCGCGCTCGCTGAGGGTGCGGCTCTCGCCCTCCGGGGGATGTCTCCACCGCGGCCGGTCGATCTCCAGCAGCTCGCCGAGCGTCGACCACTGTCTGCCGCCGAGGCGCGCGAGCGGGCGCAGCAGGTCGGCGGCGGGACGTCCGTCGCGCATCGCCTCCTCGGCGATGGCGACGTGGACGACGCGGCCGAAGACGACCGTCGAGTCGGCGAACGAGAGGGTGTCGTGCAGCACGCACTCGATCGCGACCGGCGAATGCGCCACGCGCGGCGGCGCGACGCGCAGGCTCGGCTCGCGCGCGACCCCGACGTGGTCGAACTCGCTCACGTCGGCAGGGGCGTTGATGCTGGTCGCGTTGACGGCTTCGAACAGCGGCTCCGGCGTGAGGTTGACGACGAACTCGCGCGTCGCCTCGACGTTGCGCAGCGAGTCCTTGCGGCCGACGGACGTGAACTGCACGATCGGCGGATCGGTGCAGGCGACCGTGAAGAACGAGTGCGGCGCGAGGTTGTCGATTCCCTCCGCCGAGCGCGACGAGACCCACGCGATCGGCCGCGGGATCACGACCGAGTTCAGCAGCCGGTAGAACGCGAGCGCGTCGGTCTGTCCCGGATCGAAGTCGACGCGCGCCACGGCGTCGATGATGCCAGGCGCGCTCTCAGATCCGTCTGCCGCGCGCGTTTGCCGCCTCGCGCTCCGCCCGCCGCTGCTCGCGCACGTACCGCCGGTACCAACCAACCGCCGCGATCTTCTCCCGCAGCGTCCGGCGGGGCGGGATGTCGCGATACGGGATGCCATAGACCGAGATGAACGGATCCGGCATCTGCGGGTTGTAGAGCCGGTGGAGAAGCTCTCTTCGTCGTTGCTCGTCCATCGCGAACCTCCTCTTAGACCGTGACGGCCGCCGCGACGACCGTCAACACCAGTTGAATGGCAAGAAGGCAGGCTCCGATGTGAAAGGCCCGGGACATCCGCACGAGTCGGCGCCCAGCGATCCGGTGGTGAAGCCCGATCAGACCGATCAGCTCAACGCTGAGCGCTGTGGCGTCCAGCGGGCCGCCGGCCAGGCGCGCCGCAAGCAGCGCCTGCGGATCGACATCGGAGTCCTGGTCAGGTTGCGGCATAACGATCGCCAGAACGCAGAGGCTCAGCAGCGCGAAGCACAGAACGCCAAGCCAGGCCAGCGCGTGTGATGCCGCGAACGCATCGCGCCCGAGCAGCGAGATGGAGATCGATGCGGTCGCGAGCAGCATGCCGGCGCGGCTCTGAAGCGCCGTCGCCTCGGCCCGCTGGTGCTCCAACGCCCGCACCGCCTCGCGGTACGCCAGCTCGTATGCGTCCTCGACGGCCATCGGCGGACCGTACGAGCGGCGGCTGCAACGGCGCTACAGGCGATTGCGCTGAAAGCGCGTCAGAGCCGCGCCGGGTCGCCGGCGGCGCGCAGGCGCTCGGCGAGTCTTCTCATCCCGAGCGTCTCGGCGGCGTCGGCGCCGCCCGCGAGGTCGGTCGCGCGGTCGGCGGGGCGGGCCACCTCCACCCGCTGAAGCGTCGCGATCTCGAGGAAGTCGCGCAACTCGTCCGCCTGGTCGCGCAGCGCGCCCTGCACGCGCGGCGTCTCGCCGATCGGTCTCGCGAGCGCCGCCTCCAGCGAGCCGTGGCGCGCGAGCAGGTCCGCCGCCGTCTTCTCGCCGATCCCTCTCGCACCCGGCAGCCCGTCGGACGGGTCGCCGCGCAGCGCGATGAAGTCGGGCACGAGCTCCGGCGGCACGCCGTAGCGCTTGCGGACCTCGCGCGGCCCCATCTCCTCGAACCCTCTGACGCCGGTCTTGAGGTAGAGGATCGTCACGCCCTCCGAGGCGCACTGGAACATGTCGCGGTCGCCGGTCATCAGCAGCGCCGAGCCGCCCGCCGCGACCTCCTCCAACGCGAACGAGTGCAGCAGGTCGTCGGCCTCCAGCTCGTCCGTCCCCGCGAGCGTCCAGCCGAGCGCCTCGAACAAGCGCGGCGACTGCGCGATCTGCCAGGCGAGCCCCTCCGGCACCGGCGGCCGCTGGGCGTGGTAGCCGCCGTACAGCTCCACGCGGTATCTCGCCGCCTCCGCGCCCGAGCAGATCACGACCGCGCGCGGCGCGCGGTCCGCCACCACCCGCAGGATCGCGTTGGTGGAGCCGAGCAGCGCGTTCACCGGCATCCCCTCGGCGCCCGTGATCGAGTCCGGCAGCGCGAACCACGCGCGGTACAGCAGCGACGGCGCGTCGACGACCAGAAGCGGCGCGGGCATGCTCGGCAGCCTAGTACGGTCGCCGCATGATCACGCTCAACGGCATCGACGACATCAAGGCACGCATCGGCGAGGAGCTCGGCGTCAGCGATTGGCAGCTCGTCACGCAGGAGGACATCAACGCGTTCGCCGACGTGACCGGCGACCACCAGTGGATCCACGTCGACGTCGAGAGAGCGAAGGACACGCCGTTCGGCGGCACGATCGCGCACGGCTACTACACGCTCTCGCTCGCGCCCAAGTTCACCTACGAGCTGTTCTCGATCGAGGGCTTCGCGTTCGGCATCAACTACGGCCTCAACAAGGTCCGCTTCCCCGCGCCGCTGCCGGTCGGCGCCAGAGTCCGCATGCGCGCCGCGATCGCCTCCGTCGAGGACGTGCCCGGCGGGATCCAGATGGCCACGGCGCTGACGTTCGAGACCGAGGGCGGCGCCAAGCCGGTCTGCGTCGCCGAGACGCTCGTGCGCCTGTACACCGGCTGACGTTCGCCGGCTGACAGCGGCGCCGCGCCGCCACGAGCCGTTGCTACCGTCGGCGCGATGCTGACGCGCCGCGAGCTGCTCGCCGGCGCGGGATCCGCCGCCGCCGCGCTCGCGCTCGCCGGCTGTGGCGGCGCACGACCGTCCGCTCGTCCCGCGAGCGCGCCGGCGGTCGCGCCGCCACCGCGGTCGATGCGCAAGGGGATCTCGCTGATCGGCGACGTCAACGCCTACGACGACACGCTCGGCGTGCGCCCGTACCTGCTTGCCGGACCGCACTCGACGACGTTCGTCTCGCTGTGGCTCGGCTGGCCGACGATCCAGCCGCTGGCGCCGAACCCGTTCGCGCGCGAGCAGTCGTTCGCCGACCTCGGAAACCCAAGCGGCCCGGCGGCGCCGGCCTTCGCCGCGCTCGACGCGCAGGTCGCCCGCGCGAACGCCGACGGGCTCGAGGTCGCGCTGACGCTCTACCAGGCGTTCCCGGACTGGACGCGCGCTGGGCGGGCGGGGACGGATACGGCGCCACCGCCGAACCTCGCCGCCGTTCCAGACGACCGCTCGCCCGACGGGCCGTGGGCCTGGCTCGTCGCCTACCTGTGCGCGCGCTACGCATGCGGCGGAGCGGGCAACCCCGCGGGCGCCCAGATCGACTGGCTGCAGCCGATGAACGAGCCGAACCTCACCTGGTGGCCGCAGCGCTCGCCGGCGTATCCGGGCGGGACGATCGCAGGCGCGGTGGCGGAGCTCGCGCGCAGCGCCGCGGCCGTCGCGGCCGCCACGCCCGGAGCTCCGGGCCTGCTCCTGCCCGCGACCTCCGACGTGGTGAGCGCGGCGAGCTCCCACGGCACGCCGTGGGACGTCTTCAGCGACGAGCTGCTCGCGCAGCTGCGCGGCTGGGCGCCCGGCGTGCCGGTCGGCTGGTCCCAGCACAACTACGCCGACGTGAAGCTCGGCCCCCAGCCCGACGGCCGCTGGCGCGTCGAGCGGCTGCTGGAGCTGCAGGCGGCGCACGGCTGGCCCGAGCCGTCCGTCTGGCTCACCGAGGGCGGCTACCAGTTCGGCGTCCGCCGCAACGGCTGGATCGCGCCGAACCTCGAGCGCTGGATCGTCGACCCCGCGAGGACGCACGACCCCGCGCATCCCGACGCATACGCCGAGCAGGCCGCCGCGATCGCAACGAACTGGCAAGCGATGGCGCAGCTGCCGGTGCGCGCCTGGACCCAGTACCAGGTCAACGACCGCGACGTCCGCTTCCAGTCAAGCCTGCGCGGACCCATAAGCGAGACACCGGCGGGCCGCATCCTCCACGACCCGCCGTATCCGGCCTACGTCCTCTGGCCGCAGCTCGCGACCTAGGCGGAAGATCCCCGCGCGATTCTGCGCAGATCCAAAGCCTCAGCCAGCACCGACTCCTCGACGCCGGCCTCCAACGCCACCTCGCGCAACGTGCGCCCGGACGAGGTCGCCTCCTTCACGATCTCCGTCGCCTTGTCGTAGCCGATGAAGGGATTCAAAGCCGTCGCCACCGCGAGCGTCGACTCGGCCGAGCGCTCGCAGCCGGCGACGTTCGCCTCGATCCCGTCGACGCACTTCTCGGCGAACAGCCGCGAGGTGTTCGCGAGCAGCTTGATCGACTGCAGCAGGTTGCGCGCGATCAGCGGGATGCGCACGTTCAGCTCGAACTGGCCCTGCAGGCCGCCGACCGTGATCGCCGCGTCGTTGCCGATCACCTGCGCGCTCACCTGCAGCACGACCTCCGGGATCACCGGGTTGACCTTGCCGGGCATGATCGAGGAGCCCTTCTGCAGCTCCGGCAGGAACAGCTCGCCGATGCCGGCGCGCGGGCCGGAGCCCATCAGCGCGAGGTCGTTCGCGATCTTCGTGAGCGAGACCGCGATCGTCTTGAGCGCGCCCGACAGCTCCACCAGCGCGTCGCGGTTGGCCTGCGCCTCGAACGGGTCCTCCGGCGGCGCGATCTGCAGGCCGCTCGCCTCGCTCAGCTTGGCGCGCACGCCCGCGGCGAACTGCGGGTGCGTGTTGAGGCCGGTACCGGTCGCGGTCCCGCCGAGCGGGATCTGCGCCACCTGCGGCAGCGCGTTCTTCACGCGCCGCTGCGCGAGCCGCAGCTGCGCGGCGTAGCCGGCGAACTCCTGGCCGAGCGTGACCGGCACCGCGTCCATCAGGTGCGTGCGGCCGGACTTGACGACGTCCTCGAACGCCGACGCCTTCGCGGCGAACGACGCCTCCAGCTGCGCCAGCGCGGGCAGCAGGTCGTTCGTCGCCTCGTCCAGGGCGGCCAGGTGCACGGCGCTCGGGAACACGTCGTTCGACGACTGGCCCATGTTGACGTGGTCGTTGGCGTGCACGCCCTCGCCGGCGAGCGACGCGATCACCTCGTTCGCGTTCATGTTCGACGAGGTGCCGGAGCCGGTCTGGAAGACGTCGACGGGGAACTGACCGTCGTGCTCGCCCGCCGCGATCGCGTCGCCGGCGACGGCGATCCGCTCGGCGATCGCGCCGTCGAGCAGCCCCAGCTCGCCGTTGACGCGCGCCGCGGCGCCCTTGATGCGCCCGAGCCAGCGCACGACCGGCACCGGCACGCGCTCGCCCGACACGGGGAAGTTCGCGACCGCCTTGGTCGTCTCACCGCCCCACAGCTGCTGCTCCGTCTCCTGCACGCCCATGGCGTCCTCCGGGTCTCTCAAGTCGTCACGTAGTCAGAAAGCTCAGCCACAGAAGGAAATCAGCTCTCGCGCCAAGCCGACGGGGTCGTCGTACGCCATCAGGAAGCCGGTGCGGTCGAGCACGCGCAGCTGCCCGTCCGGCAGCAGGTCGAGCGCCTGTCGCGCGACGGCGAGCGGGTAGAGCGGATCGGCGTCGGCCCACAGCAGCAGCGTCGGGGCGCTCACGTGACGGTAGGAGTCGAGCAGCTCCCGCCACGGTTCCGACGGCCAGCAGCGCGCGAACGCCGCCCACGAGCGCGCGCGGCCGGGATTTCCCGGCACGTCGGCGAGCGCGTGGCGCACGAGATCGCGCGCCGCCGGATTGTGCTGTGCCGACAGCTTCTCCCCGATCGACGGCCGGAACACGAGCGGCGCCCCGCGCGCCAGCAGACGGTCCAGGCCCGGCACGGCGGCGGCCATCGCGGCGCCGCGCCACAGCGAGCGGCCCGCGATCCGGCTCCCACCCGCCCCGCGGCGGTGCAGGCGGTTGGGCATCAGCACGAGCCGCCGCGGCGCCAGCCGGCCGTCCAGCACGGCGCGCAGCAGCAGCTCGGCGCCGACGTCGTGGCCGCCGACGAGCGGCCGCGGCCCCAGCACCTCGCCGCAGAAGCCGGCGACGACCTCGGCGAGCCACTCCGGCGTGTACGGATGGCGCGGGCGGTCCTCGCTGTCGCCGTGCAGCGGCAGGTCGGGCAGCACGACGCGGAAGCGCTGCGAGAGCGGCTCGACGACCGGCTCCCACTCGCGGTGCGAGAGCCCGAGCGAGTGGAACAGCGCGAGCCCCGGTCCGGCGCCTGCCTCGCGGTAGGCGACGCGCGCGCCGTCGGAGTGGTGGTAGAGCCGCAGCCTCATCCGCCGCGCAATCCTGCCGCACGGCCGCGCATCAGCGCAGCACGGCGCGGGCCGCCGTCGGGCGGGGCGGCGCCCGCGATGCGATTCGCCAGGTCGCCTTGCAGCCCGGCCGCCTGTCTCGCTCCGCGGTCGATCGCGCCGATCAGGAAGCCGAGCCGGAAGGCGGCCGCGTCGCTCGTGCGCATGCCCTGCGCGAGCGTGTCGGCGGCGCTGGTCAGCGTCGCCCCGAGCGCCTGCAGCCGGCTGTCGTCGATCGTGCGGCGCACGCATTGCGACAGCGGCGTCCCGTCGGCCAGCGCCACGCGGCCGGGAGCGTGCCGCAGGGCTTGCAGGACGTCGGCCGGCTGTGCTTGGATGCACGCCTGCGCAGGCGGCATGCGGTCGCCGCAGGCTGCGAGCGCGAGCAGCGCGAGCGTGCACACGACGCCGGTCCGTCCCACGACGCCATCCTCCCAGTCCGCGCAGCTTCCGTCACGTTCTGCGCGTGAGGTTGTGCAAAACCTCCTCATGACCTTCACAGAAGGGCACAAACCCTCCCTAATGGCCTCATGCCTTTGCAGATGCACGGGATGAACGCGCGGCCGTTGGGGCTCTCCACCTCGCAGGCTGCCCGTGAGCTTGGTGTCTCGCTCGGCACCGTCCGCCGCTGGTCCGACATGGGCTACCTCCAGTCCTACCGGACCCCGGGCGGGCAGCGCCGCTTCAGCGTCGAGCACATCGAACAGTTCGTGCGCTCCCTCCAGCAGAACAGCTTCGCGGTCCAGCAGGACCGTGAGGACTCGTTCCTGCAGCGGGCGACGGGCTAACTCCCCCCAACAACTGCAGCAGACCGCGAGCGCGCCCCTATGGCGCGCTACGGCGTTGCTAGGGGTGCCGGAGCCGGCCATGTGGCCGGCGGAGGCGGGCCCCCGTGGGATCTCTCAGCTCGCCGCGGCCTCGTTGATGCGGCGTTCGAGGTCGAGCTCGCTGCCGAAGTCGGCCGCGTCCGCATGGCGGTACGTCGCGTCGCTGCCGGCGAGCACGCGCGAGAGCGCCTCGACGTAGTCGGCGTCCAGCTGCGACCCGGCGACGCGCCGCAGCTCCGTCAGCGCCTGGAACGAGCTGACCGGCGTGCGGTAGGTGTCGTGCGCCGTGAGCGTGTCGTAGACCTCCGCGACCGCGATGATCTTGGCGAGCTCGGGAATTCTGTCCGCCTTCAGCCGGTCCGGGTAGCCGCGCCCGTCGACGCGCTCGTGGTGGGCGCGCACGATCTCGGCGACCGGACCGTAGAGGCCGAGGTCGCGCAGCATGTCCGCGCCGAGCACCGGGTGCTGGCGAATCGCGTCCCAGTCTTCGTCCGTCAGCACGCGCCCGCGCTCGAACACGCGGTCCGACAGCGCGAAGTTCCCGATGTCGTGCAGCAGGCCGGCGGTGTGCGCGAGCTCCTGCTCCTCGGCCGACATGCCGGCTTCTCTGGCGATGTCGCGTGCGAACGCCGCCACCGCCGCGGCGTGGCGCGCCGCGCGCGGATCGCGGATGTCGAGCGTGCGCAGCAGGCCGGAGAGGACGCCCCACGACAGCGACGCGTACTGCTTGCTGCGGTGGCGCGCGGTCGCCACGAGGCGTGCCATGTAGCTGAACGCGATCAGCGTGAAGGCGGCGAACGCGGTGCCGCCGATGCCGAGCTCGAGGCACAGCCCGGTCGCCGCCAGCGCGAGCAGCACGTTGATGCCGATCGAGCCGAGGAACGGCCAGAACGCGACCGAGACGATCCCCCAGAAGGAGACGCCGTCGAGCATCGAGGTGATGCCTGCGACGATCAGCAGGCTGAGCGGGAACATCAGCGCCGCGGCGAGTGCGAGCGCGGCGTAGAAGCCGGCGGAGCCGTCCTGCGCGGGGCGCAGCGCCTCGAACAGGGTGCCGGCGATCAGCACCGGCGCGCCGCTGCCGACGATGTTCATCGCCATGCGCTCGCCGCGATAGCGCTCGACGAGCCAGGTGATCACCTCGGACACGGCGACCACGACGAACGCCGCGGCCGGCCCGAACAGGGCCAGGACGACGATCGCGGCGAGCGCGGAGCTCGAGATGTGGACGGCCTGCGCCCCGGTGCCCGTGCCGAACAGGTCGGCGCCGATGACACCGAGGGCAAGCACGCCAAAAAGCCAGGACAGCCGACCAGGATCGGCGGCAACCACCGCCCAAGCGACACAACCGACTATGCCGACGAGGACGATCCCCCTCGCGAGGCTGTCTCTTCGCGGCCACGCGCGTGCGACACGCATGTCCGGAAGGTAACGGTCCTAACGGACCATTACGAGCAATGAAGTGGAACTACTTGCCCTTGTAGAACATCCATGGCCTCCGATCGGTCGCGCTGCACATTCGGTCCGCGGCGCTTCCGAGGGCGGCGCGGACCCGCTGCCCTTCGCCTGGAACTGTAGCCGCTCGATGGAGGTTTTGCACCCAAATCGCGCCCAAACCTGTGCAAATGCGTACAGACTGCGGACGCGGGGTCCGAAACAGGCCGAAATACCCCGTGATGCGCTACCTGAAGACCAGCGAGGCTGCGGCGCTGCTCAATGTCAGCCCGAATACGCTGCGCGCCTGGGAACGCCGTTTCGGCTTTCCGCGCCCGCAACGCTCGCCCGGTCGTCATCGCCTGTACACGCACGGGGAGATCGCTGCCCTTCGCGATGCGTTGCTCGACGGGCTGTCCATCTCGTCCGCGGTCTCCCGCGCGCGGGAAGGGCTCGGCGCTGACACCAACGCGCTGGTCGGCGCGCTCAACGCGTTCGACCAGCCACGCGCCGACAACGCGATCGAGGGAGCCCTCGCGCTGCGCTCCCTCGACCGCACGGTGCAGGAGGTCCTGCTCAACTCGCTCGACGAGGTCGCCCGCCGTCACGGAACCGAGTCCGTGCAGTGGGCGTTCGCCGCGCGGTGGGGCAACAGCTGGCTGCGCCGCGCGCAGCGGCTCGTCACGCCGGGGATGCAGTCGAGCGCCACGATCGTGCTCGGCGACGCCACGCGCGACGAGCTCGACCCCGACGCCGCCTACGTGCGCGCGCTCGAGCTGCTCGCGATGCGGGCGGGGGCGCGCGTGCTGGGCCTGTCGGTGCGCGGCATCGCCAACATGTCGGAGGCGCTCGCCACCCACCGGCCCGACGGCGTGATCATCGCCGGCAGGGCGATGTCGGACGATGCCGTCGCCCGCTGGGCGTACGCGGTGCGGCTCGCGACCGGCCCGCTGCCGGTGGCGATCTACCGGCGCGGTCCACAGCGGACCCGCGTGCGCACGACAGGCGCTACGATGCTTGCGGGCACGCCAGGAGAGGCAGCTCGCCAGATGATCGAGCTCGTGAGCCATCCGGTCACGAGCTTCACGACAGGGACGTCGCCCGCTCGGCTGGTCGCCGACGGCGCGTAGGTCAAGGAACGACTGGGGCACGGAGGCTCACGCAGATGGCAATCGACTTCACAGGACGCGCAGCGCTGCGGCTCGTTCCGTCGACGGCCGAAGAGGCGTGCCCGTCCCAGTGGTTCTGCGGCCACTGCGGCTCGCCTCCGCCGAACAACGAGACGCCGGCCCCGCCGGCGCGCGTGTGCGGCGAGTGCGGCCTCGGCCTGCTGCTGGAGGCGCGCGCCGACGTCGCGCCCACGCAGGAGGACCCGTTCCTGATCGTCGACGGCTCGCTGCACGTGTGCGCGATCTCGACCGCGAGCGAATCGCTGCTCGCAGTCGCCGAGACGGACGTCATCAACCGCCCGATCACCGAGCTGCTGACGCCGGCCGACGCGGAGGCCTCCGGGCCCGAGTCGCTTGCCGGCGCGATCATGCACGCGGCCGGCGGCGAGGACGAGGTGCGGCGCCTGATGGTGCGCCCCGCCAACGTCTTCGGCGTCCGCATGCCGCTGCGCGTCGGCGCCTGCGGACCGCCGCGCGCCGCGCTCATCGTGCTCGAGGACTGATCTCCTTCCGCTGCACGCGCTCTTGCGCGGTGCAGCTTTGCCTGCACGCGTTGCGTCTTGCGCCCTGAGCGGGGAGGCTGCTCGGGCGATGAGTGGGATCCGCACCAACGCGGCGGCTGTGATGCTGGGTGTGTCGCCGAACACGCTGCGCTCGTGGGAGCGCCGCTTCGGCTACCCGTCGCCGGGCCGCACGTCCGGCGGTCACCGCCAGTACGAGCTCGCCGACATCGAGGCGCTGAAGGCCGCGTTCGAGGAGACGCAGAACGTCTCTTCGGCGATCTCGATCGCGCGCCAGCGCGGCGCCGGACCGCCGTCCTCCAACCGCGTGGGCCTCGCGCTCGCGCGCTTCGAGGAGGACAGGGCCGCGCGCCTGCTCGAGGAGAGCCTCGCGATCCGCTCGGTCGAGCGCACGCTTCAGGAGGTGCTGCTGCCGGCCGTCGCCGAGCTGCACGCCGACGATCCCGGCAGCCCCGAGCACAGCTTCGCGTGGCGCTTCGCGACCGACTGGATCTCTGCGCTGCGCCGCGTCGCCGCCCCCGCGACACGCTCTGAAGGCGTGCTGATCTCCGACGCGACCGCCCCCGGCGACCTGGCCGCCCTGCAGGTGCAGGCGCTCGAGCTGCTGCTGCGCCGCGCCGGCTTGCGCACGCTCACGCTGACCGCGGCCACGGAGCCCACGCGGCTCGGCCGGGCGCTGCGCGCCCTGCAGCCGGACGCGCTGGTGCTCGGCGGCACGCGCGCTTCGCTCGACGGGATCGGCCGCCTCGTCTACGCGGTCCGCTCGGCGCGCGAGGGAATCGACGTGCTGGCCTTCGGCGGCGCGCTGCCCGACACCGGCGCGAGCACGGTGCTGCGGCTCGGCGTCGAGCCGATCGCCGCGCGCGACGTGCTGCTGGAGCGTGTCGGCGCGCAGGCGCCCGCGTCGACGAGCTCGGCGCCGGCCGCCCTGCCGAGCGAGGACGGCGAGATCGTCGTCGCCCGCCGCCACACCGCGGCGCTGCCGTTCTGAGCGGTCGGCCGGACGCCGATCCCACCTAGAATCAGGCGCCCATGCCTGAGCCCCATCGTCCGGTCGATTCGCAGCAGTCCTTCCCGGCACTGGAGAAGGCGCTGCTCGCCCGTTGGAAGGACGAGGACGTCTTCCACGAGACGGTGCGGCGGCGCAGAGGCCGTCCGCCGTGGATCTTCTACGAGGGGCCGCCGACCGCGAACGGCCGGCCGGGCACGCATCACGTGCTCGCGCGCATCTTCAAGGACATCTTCCCCCGCTACCGCACGATGTGCGGCTACTACGTCGAGCGCAAGGGCGGCTGGGACTGCCACGGCCTGCCGGTCGAGCTGGCGGTCGAGGAGGAGCTCGGCTTCACCTCCAAGGACGACATCGAGCGCTACGGCATCGCCGAGTTCAACGCGAAGTGCCGCGAGTCGGTCTTCCGCTACGTGCAGGAGTTCGCCGACCTGACCGAGCGGATCGCGTACTGGGTCGACATCGACGACGCCTACCGCACGCTCGACGACTCCTACATCGACTCGGTCTGGTGGGCGCTGCGCACGATCTGGGACAAGGACCTGCTGTACGAGGGCCACAAGGTCGTCCCGTACTGCCCGCGCTGCGGCACCGCCCTCTCCTCGCACGAGCTCGGCCAGCCGGGCGCCTACAGAGACGTGATCGACCCGTCCGCATACGTGCGGCTGCCGGTGACGCAGCCGGTCGGGCCGCTGGCGACGGGCGACGAGCTGCTGGTGTGGACGACGACGCCGTGGACGCTGCCGTCGAACGCGGCGGTCGCCGTCGACCCGGATCTGACGTACGTGCGCGCGCGCGTCGACGACGGGGCGGTGTTCGTGCTGGCGGAGGCCTTGGTCGAGCGCGTGCTCGACAGAGAGGGCGTCGACCTGCTCGACCGCTTTGCCGGCGGGGACATCGTCGGCGCCGCGTACGAGCCGCCGTTCCCGTTCATCCCCGGCAGCGCCTACGGCGAGAAGGGCCACACCGTCCTGCCGGCCGACTTCGTCACCGCCGAGGACGGCACGGGGCTCGTGCATACCGCGCTCGCGTTCGGAGAGGACGACTACCGCCTCGGCGAGCAGCAGGGCATGACGGTGGTCAACCCCGTGAAGCTCGACGGCACCTACGACGAGCGGATCGACGGCTATGCGGGCCGCCGCGTGCGCGAGGCCAACGACGACCTGGTCGAGGACCTGCGCGCGCGCGGGCGGCTGCTGCGCGTCGTCGACTACGAGCACGCCTATCCGCACTGCTGGCGCTGCGGGACGGCGCTGCTCTACTACGCGAAGCCGTCCTGGTACATCCGCACCTCGCAGATCCGCGACAGACTGCTCGCGTCGAACGAGTCGGTCAACTGGCACCCGCCGCACGTCAAGCACGGACGCTTCGGCAACTGGTTGGAGGGCAACGTCGACTGGGCGCTCTCGCGCGAGCGCTACTGGGGGACGCCGCTGCCGATCTGGCGCTGCGAGAACGGGCACGTGCACTGCGTCGGCGGCTTCGACGAGCTGGAGGAGCTGTCCGGCGTGCGGCTGGAGGACGCGCACCGCCCGTACGTCGACGAGGTCGGCTTCCCCTGCATCGAGTGCGGCAAGCGGATGCAGCGCGTGCCCGAGGTGATCGACGTGTGGTTCGACTCGGGCGCGATGCCGTTCGCGCAGTGGCACGCCCCGCACGAGCACGCCGAGCTGTTCAGAGAGCGCTTCCCGGCCGACTACGTGTGCGAGGCGCTCGACCAGACGCGCGGCTGGTTCTACTCGCTGATCGCGATCTCGACGCTGCTGTTCGACTGCTCCTCCTACAAGAACGTCGTCTGCCTCGGACTGCTGCTCGGCCCCGACGGGCAGAAGATGTCGAAGTCGAAGGGCAACGTCGTCGACCCGTGGGAGGTGTTGGACCGGTATGGCGCCGACGCGCTGCGCTGGTACTTCTTCACCTCCAAGCAGCCGTGGGACGGCTACCGCTTCTCGGTCGAGACGATCGCGGAGGCGGTGCGGCAGTTCCTGCTGCAGCTGTGGAACACGTACGGCTTCTACGTGCTGTACGCGAACGCGAACGGGATGGCGCCGGCGTCGCTGCCCGATCCGGCGTCCTCGGAGCACGAGCTCGACCGCTGGGCGCTCTCGCGGCTCAGCGCCACCGTCGAGCTCGCGCGCGAGCGGATGGACGACTACGACGCGACTGCCGCCGGCCGCGCGATCCAGGCGTTCGTCGACGACCTCTCGAACTGGTACGTGCGCCGCTCGCGCAGGCGCTTCTGGGACGGCGACGCGGCCGCGTTCGCGACGCTGCGCCACTGCCTCGTGAGCGTCGTGCAGCTGCTCGCCCCGTTCACGCCGTTCGTCGCGGACGAGATCTACCGCAACCTCGACCCCGACGGCGAGCCGAGCGTGCACCTGTGCGACTACCCGGACACGGATCCCGCCCACCCTCGCGACGAGCCGCTCGAGGACGCGATGGAGGTCGCGCGCGAGGCGGTCCGGCTCGGGCTCGCGGCGCGCGGGCAGTCGAGGATCAAGCTGCGCCAGCCGCTGCACGCCGCGGTGATCGTCGCGACCGGTCGCGAGCGCGAGGCGATCGAGCGGCTTGCGGAGGTCGTGCAGGAGGAGCTGAACGTCAAGCAGCTGCGCTTCGTCTCCGCCGCCGACGAGCTCGGCCAGCTGGAGGTCAAGCCCAACTACCGCGCCCTCGGGCCGCGCTTCGGCAGCGACATGCCGAAGGTCGCCGCGGCGGTCGCCGGGCTCGATCCGGCGCACGTCGCGGCAGCGCTGCGCGAGGGGCGCACCGTGGGGATCGTGATCGACGGCCGCGACCACGAGCTGACGGACGCGGACCTGCAGATCGCGATGCAGCCGCTCGAGGGCTACCAGCTCGAGCGCGAAGGCTCGCACGCGGTCGCGCTGGAGCTGGCGCTCGACGACGAGCTGCGCCGCGAGGGGCTCGCGCGCGAGGTCGTGCACGCGGTGCAGGCGGCGCGAAAAGCGGCCGGGCTGGACGTCAGCGACAGGATCGCGTTGACGCTCACCGGCTCCGACGAGCTGCTTGCCGCCGCGCGCGAGCACGAGCCCTACGTGACGGGCGAGACGCTCACGACGGCGATCTCGTATGACGGCGCGGCCATGAACGGCGAGGCGCACGCCGTCGAGATCGACGGGCTGCCGCTGCGCATCGCCGTCGCGCGAGCCTGATCCAGCGGCACCGGGTCGGCGGCGCGGCGCGAGTGTTCGCATCCGCACACCGGACGTTCGGAGCAGCACAGCGGACGTTGACGGTGCGTCGGCGACCGCGCAACGTGCCTCACCATGTATCGGGGCATCGAGCATCGGCCGTGGCGGCCCCCGGTGGGCGAACCGCAACTGGCGGCCGCGCTCGACCGCGACGCGCTCGTGTGCCTCGCCGTCGAGACGATCGGCGACGGGCGCCTCACGGCAGTCGTGCTGCCGTGGCCCTACGTCCTCGACGGCTGCCTCGTCTTCCACCACCGCGGGCCGACGCGCCGAATCGAGCTGCCGGCAGCCGCTCTTCCCGCGGCGTCCGCCGGCGACCTGTATGCCGCGGAGCTTTCGTCTGCCGCGCCCGACGCGCCGTCGCTCGCGTGGCCGCCCGTCGACGTGACGGATCAGGCGCGGGCCTTCACGGGGTGACGAACGCCGGGGCGTGATCCCACGCGCCGCGCGCTCTGCCCACCGCGACCCACAGCAGCACGAGCGACTCGAGCTGGCGTGACTGCTCGATCCCCCCGACGTCGAGGGCGTCCCAGCCGAAGTCGTCGAGGATGTTGGCGACGGTGTGCTTGGCGTCGGCGTCGTCGCCGGCGATGAACATCGGTCGCCGCGGGTCGAAGCCCGGGTCGACCATCAGCGCGTTGTTGACCGTGTTGAAGCACTTCACGACGCGGGCGGCGGGAAGTGCGCGCTGCACCGCCTCCCCGCCGGAGTCGGTGTGGCCGACGGCGAGCCCGGGACCGCCGGTGGCGGGGTCGGGCGCGAGCGGGTTCGTCGCGTCGATCACGAGCTTGCCGGCGAAGTGCTGCGGGCCGGCAGTCTGGATCGCCCGCTCGACCGCGGTGCCGCGTGTCGCGAGCACCACGACCTCGCCCGCCTCGGCGGCCGCCGCGAAGTGCCCGATCGCGACGTTCTCCTGTCGTGCGGCCCATGCCTGGAGCTCGTCGTTCTCCTCCGGCTGGCGTGTGCCGATCGTGACTTCGTGTCCGCGCGCGGCGAAGCCGGCCGCGAGCGCGCGGCCGACCGCTCCACTGCCGATGACGCCTACGCGCATCGGCGCCCCAGCCGCCTCAGGCGAGGGCGGGCTCGAGCTCGGCCTCGAGCTTGCGCTTCGGGTAGGCGCCGATGACCTTCTTCGCGATCTGGCCGTTCTTGAAGAGGATCAGCGTCGGGATCGAGAGGACCTCGTAGGCGACCGCCGTCCGCTGGTTCTCGTCCGTGTTGAGCTTGACGATCTTCAGCGCGTCGCCCTTCTCCTGCGCGATCTCCTCGAGCACGGGGGCGACCATCCGGCACGGCCCGCACCAGGGCGCCCAGAAGTCGACGAGCACGGGGGTGTCGGACTCGATCACCTCGGCCTGGAAGTTGTTGTCGTTGACCTCTTGGATGGTGCCTGCCATGAGGGCTCCTTGGACGGATTCGGCGTCTTTACTTCACAAAGTATAGTAGCCGCCGCGGCCTGCGGCGCCTGAGGCCGTCCTACCCGCGGGGCGCTCAGCGCAGCAGCGCGACGAGCAGGTGGGGAGAGACGTAGACCTCGACGAGGCTGGCGAGCACGAGCGCGGGGATCGCGACCGCGACCGTGACGACGGTCGCGGCGAGCAGCTCCTCCCAGCGGGCGCCGCGGCTGGCCAGCAGCCAGGCCGCGAGCGGCAGGAACAGCGCCCACAGCTCCAGCAGCGCGTGCGGCAGCAGCGCCACGAGCAGCAGGCCGGGGGCGAGCCCCAGCTGCGCGGAGACGGTCGACGCGGTCGAGCCGATCACGAACGCCTGCGTCATCAGCGAGAACAGCGTCGCGGCCGACACGAACGCGATCGCGAGCGGCCCGGCGGCGTCGTGGATCCTGCGCCACACGCCGTGCCGGCGCGCCGCCTCGCGCGGCAGCGAGCTGCCGGCGATGTAGCCGGCGACGCACGCGAACGCATGCAGCGCCAGCACGAGCGCGTTGCGGTGCAGGATCTGGCCGACGTCGTCGAGGCTCGGCGACGCGGTGATGCCGAGCACCGGCAGCGGCGTCGGATCGGCCGGCATCGCAAGCGCGACGAGCCACACCGCCAGCAGCAGCAGGCAGGCGACCAGCAGGCTGCCGAGCGACCACGCGCGCAGCACCGGGCCCGGCGTGAGGTTCCAGCGCGCGAGCGTCGCGCGCGTGGGACCCATGCCGCGGACGAGCGCGAGGTCGTTCACCTGCATGCGCAGCACGATGACAGACCGGCCGCGCCGCGACCTAGTCTTCTGGACACCTGTGGCAGACCCCACCAACAGCGAGATCGCCGCCAGATTCGAGGAGCTCGGCGACCTCTACGAGCTCGACGGCGCGATCGTCCACCGCGTCGTCGCCTACCGCAACGCGGCGAAGGCGGTGCGCGACGCCTCCACCTCGGTGGCGGCGCTGACGCGCGCCGGCCGCGTGACCGAGCTGTCGGGGATCGGCGCGACGCTGGAGACGAAGCTGCAGGCGCTGTTGGAGCAGGGCGACATCCCGCAGGCGGCCGCGCTGCGCGAGAAGTTCCCCGCCGGCTTGCTGGAGATGACACGGCTGCCGGGGCTCGGCCCCAAGCGCGCACGCCGTCTCTACGAGGAGCTCGGCGTCGACTCGCTCGAGACGCTCGCGACCGCGGCGAGACAGGGGCGCATCCAGGACCTCAGAGGCTTCGGCGCCAGAGCCGAGGCGAAGCTGCTCGAGGCCGTCGAGCGGGCGGTCGCCGACGACGAGGGCGGCGCGGGCGTCGGCAGCGGTCGGGTCGTGCTCGATCGCGCGCGCGGAATCGGCGAGCAGATCGTCGCGGCGCTGCGCGACCATCCGGCCGCGGCCCGCGTCGAGCTGGCCGGCTCGGCACGCCGCTGGGCGGACTCCGTGAAGGACCTCGACGTCGTCGCCGCCTCGGAGGACCCCGAGGCGCTGATCGCGGCGTTCAAGGCGCTCGACCAGATCGAGGCCGTCGGCTCCAGCGGCGAGGCCGGCGCGCGCGCCCGCACGCACAGCGGCATGAGCGTCGACCTGAAGGTCGTCGCGCCCGATCAGTTCGGCAGCCTGCTGCAGCACTTCACCGGCAACAAGCAGCACAACGTCGCGCTGCGCGAGGCGGCCGTGAAGAGAGGCCTGCACGTGTCCGAGTACGGGATCCTCGACGACGCGACCGGCGAGACGCTGCGCTGCGCGACCGAGGAGGAGGTCTACGCGGCGCTCGGCTACGCCTACATCGAGCCGGAGCTGCGCGAGGGCCGCGGCGAGCTGGCCGTCGCCGCGCTCGGCCGCAGAGGCGGGCCCGCGCTGCCGAGACTGGTGACGCTGGAGGACCTCAAGGGCGAGCTGCACTGCCACACGACCGCCTCCGACGGCAAGGACGAGATCGAGGACATGGCGTACGCCGCGCTCGAGCTCGGCTACGAGTACCTCGCGATCACCGACCACTCGGCGACGCACGGCTTCGGCAACGAGGTCTCGCCCGAGCGGCTGGAGGAGCAGGTCGAGCGCATCCACGCCGCGAACCTCGCGATCGAGGGGATCGAGCTGCTGGCCGGCAGCGAGGTGAACATCCTGCCCGACGGGTCGCCCGACTACAGCGACGAGCTGCTCGCGCAGCTCGACTGGGCGATCGCGAGCGTCCACACCTCGTTTGCGCTGGACGAGCGAGCGATGACGGACCGGATCGCCGCCGCCGTCGAGCACCCCTTCATCGACGCGATCGGGCATCTCACCGGGCGCAAGATCGAGTCGCGTCCGCCGTACGCCGTCGACGTCGAGCGCGTGATCGAGGCGTGCGCGCGCACCGGCACGATGCTGGAGATCAACGGCAGCACGAATCGCCGCGACCTCAACGACGTGCATGCCAGAGCCGCCGCCGAGGCCGGCGTGTGGATCATCGTGACGACCGACTCGCACCGCGTCGCCACGCTGTCGAGCACGCGGCCCTACGGCATCGCGACCGCGCGGCGCGCATGGCTGACGGCGGAGCAGGTCGCCAACACGCGTCCTTGGGCCGAGTTCGCCGCGCTCCGCAAAAGGGCACACGGACGGTAGACCTGCGGTCCGCCACCGGGCGCGGGCCGCCTCGACCGGAGGTGTCTGATGCAAGAGGCGCTCAACGACAGCCTGCGGCAGGGCCGCAAATGGCTGCTGATCTCGGGCTGGCTGGCCGTGATCGCCGGGACGATCGCGATCCTGGTGCCGGCGGTCGCGTCCGTGACGGTGGCGATCTTCATCGGCTGGATGCTGCTGTTCGGCGCGGTCTTCCTGCTCGTCGACGCGTTCGCGGTGCGGGACGTCGGCCGGATGGTGCTGCGGCTGCTGCTCGCGCTCGCGGCCGGCGCGGCAGGCCTCGCGCTGCTGCTGGCCCCGCTGCACGGCACGTACACGCTGACGGTGCTGCTCGTGCTGTGGTTCGCCGTCACCGGCGTGATGCGGATCGCGGTGGCGGTCGCCGAGCGCGGCACGCCGGGCGCCGGCTGGATGGGCGCGAACGGCGTGATCACGCTGCTGCTCGGGATCCTGATCGGGGCCAACCTGCCGGAGTCCTCGGACTGGGCGATCGGCCTGCTCGTCGGGATCGACTTCCTCTTCTACGGCTTCGGCGCGATCGTCGCGGCCTCGGCGCTGAAGCACGGCGAGCTGTCGGACGACGCGCGGCCGGTCGCTCCGGGCGGGCCGGCGATGGCGTAGGCGCTTCAGGAAAGGAGCGCCGGCAGGACCTGCTCGCGCACCGTCGTCTCGAAGGCGGCGAGACGATAGGGCGCGAGCAGCTCCGCCGCCCGTTCGGCGTAGTCGCCGGCGGGTGCGTCGAGCGCGGTGCGGATCGCGCCGGCGAGGTCGTCGCTCACGAGCGCGGGGTCGAGCGCGCGCGCGAGCTCGCGGGCCGGGTAGGGGCCGGCGCCGGGCGTCGTGACGAGGCGGCAGCCGTCGGCGAGCGCCTCGAGCTGCGCGATGCCGTAGTCCTCGTGTCGCGGAGCCGCGACGAAGATGCGCGCGCGGCGCAGCAGCGCGCGGTACTCCGCGGGCGGCAGCAGCCCCGTGCCGCGCGCGCCGTCGCCGAGCGGCCCTGCCGGCTGGCCGGCGACCAGCAGCGTCTCGCCGTCGCGCCGCGCGGCCGCCCAGGCGGCGAGGATGCGGTCGAGCCCCTTCTTCTGCGCGTCGGCGGCGTAGGCGAGTGCGGCGACGTCGCGCTCGTCTGGCACCGACGGTCCGGCGGAGGACGGCTCGACCGGCACCGGCAGCACGACCGCCGGCGTGACAGACCGGAGGTCGAGCGCGCGCAGGCCGCCCGCGCTCATCGGCAGCAGCAGCGGCGCCGCCGCGACGCGTCGCCGCTCCAACGGCCGCTGCCAGATGCCGTGCCGGCCGGGCCGGTTCTCGGCCGCCGGCGAGTCGAACCAGATCGCGCCCGGCTGCGGCCCGAGCAGCGCCGCCGTGCTCGAGGCGTAGATCAGGGCGCGGGGGCGGTGCGCCGCGATTCCGGCCTGTGCGGCGGCGCGCGCCGCGCGCGCCTGCGCGAGGTCGGTGAGCATGAAGGTGCGCACCGGCCGCCTCGGCCCCGCCGCGGCGACCGCGACGCGTGCGCCCGTGCGCTCGATCGCCTGTGCCAGCGCGGGCACCGCGCCACGCCAGCCGGCCGTCGTCGCCAGCGCGACGACGAGCACGTCGAGGCGAGGGCGAGCGTCCTGCCGCGGTTCGGTCACGTACGCGGCGCCGGCGTCGGCTCGACGGCGTCTTCGAACTGCCACACGTTCGCCTTGAAGCCGGGTGTGCGCAGCAGCTGGATCGGCTTCAGCGGCGAGGTGCGCTCGACGTAGTAGCGGACGCCGTCGCGTTCCTCGATGGCCGTGACGGCCGCGTCCTGCCGGCGCCACGAGAGCGCCCAGATGATCGCGAAGCCGGCCGCGATCGCCGCGATCTGCGGAAACACGAACGCGAGGCCGGCGGCCGCGATCGTGCACAGCAGCAACGGCCACAGGCGGTTGAAGAGGATGCGCGTCGGATGGACCTCGGGCAGCGCCTTCGTCGATCTGGCGGCCGCGAGCAGACGCGCGATCGGCGGCGACGTCTCCGCGCGCCGGCCGAGCGTCGCGCCGATCAGCGCGGCGATCAGCCACCACGCGGCCGAGAAGGTCACGAGCAGCTGGTCGTCGCGCGAGCCGGTCGCGACCGTGATCGCCGCCAGCAGCGTCGCGGCGGCGGCGCTCGTCATCACCGTCGCCTTGAGAAAGTCGGTGAAGCGCATGCGCTAGTCGTCCGCGAGCAGGCCCTCGAGCAGCGCGCGCACGCCCGCGGGTCCGTCGACGACGAGGTCGGCCTCCTCGGCGAGCTCGGACGGTCCCTCGTCGGAGCGGACGCACACGCGCAGCATGTGCCTGAGGCGCCCTTCGGCATGCAGCTCGCCGAGGCCGTGGAAGGCGTCGAGGTCGGTCGCGTCGTCGCCCACGTAGACGGCGGCGTCCAAGTCGACGTCGGCGAGCAGCGAGACGATCCCCGCGCCCTTGTCCATGCGGACCGGCGGCCGCACCTCCAAGACCTTGCGACCCCAGTGCGTGCGCAGGCCGCACTGCTCGGCGCGGACGGCGATCGTGTCGATCGCGGCCCGCGCTGCCTCCTCGTCGGGCGCGCCGCGCCAGTGGAACGCGACGATCGAGCCCTTGTCCTCGATGCGCACGCGCAGGCGCCGCAGCTCGGCCGAGTCGGCCTCGCGCCCGAACTCCTGGATGCGCCGGCTCCAGTCGCGCACCGCCGGGTCGAGCGTCGGCTCCGTCCAGCCGGCGCGCAGCAGCTCGGTGCCGTGGCTGCCGAGGTAGGAGATCGTCCCGATCGAGACGATGCGACGCGCGTCGGATGCGCGCCGGCCGCTCACGCACGCGACGAGCGCATAGCGGCGCGCGAGCTCGATCAGCAGCCCGCGCGTGCCCTCCGGCACGTGCGCCTCCTCGGCATAGCGCACGATCGGCGCGAGCGTGCCGTCGACGTCGAGCAGGACGGCGCTGCGGCGCGGATCGGCTCGCAGTGGGACCAGCGCATCGGCGAGGCGGGCATCCGAGGTGCCCGCCGTGGGTCGGGCGGGGGTCACAACGCTTGAGTATTGCGCGCCGAGCATGCCGGCGCGGGGCGGCATGTTGCAGGACGGACGCCGGCTCACAACGCCAGCGCGCCCAGCACCTCCTCCCACCACGCCCGCTCGGCCTCGCTTCCGGCCGTGCGCGCCTTGCGGCGCACCCAGTCGCTCAGCAGCTGCTCGCGGCCCAGCGCAAGCAGCGGGCCCGTCACCGCCAGGTAGCCGTCGTCGAGCAGCACGAGCGCGCCTGCCTGATCGCGGCGCGTGCGCAGCCGGTCGACGACGTCGCGGCCGGCGACGTGTCGCGGATGACCCGGATCGCCGTCGGCGTCGTCCCAGCGGCGCACGCTGAAGACGGGCGCGTGCCCCTCGGGGATCCGCGGCGGGCGCGGGGCGGGGCCGACCGGACCGTCGCGCCAGCGCTCCAGCAGCCGCTGCATCGCGCCCATCTCCTCGCGGCGGATCAGCACGTGCAGGCGGTCCCCGGCCTCGATCCGCGTCGACCCGCGCGGCGGGATCGCCTGTCCGTCGCGCACGATCACGTTGACGATCGCGGCGCGCGGCAGCCCGAGGTCGCGGATGCGGTGCCCGACGAGCGCGTCGCCGGGCGCGGCGGCGACCTCGATCGCGTCGGCGCCGAGCTGGCGGATCGTGCCGGTCTCGGTCAGCGCGCTCGTCGCCAGCGGGCTGCTCGTCGCGGTCGCGCCGAGCGCTCGCGCGAGCGGTTCGAACGTCGCCCCCTGCACGACCGTCGAGAGCAGCACGGCGAAGAAGACGATGTCGAAGAACTCGGTGCTGTGCTCGACGCCGGCGATCACCGGGAAGGTCGCGAGCACGACCGGCACCGCGCCGCGCAAGCCGGCCCACCCGAGCACGATCCGGTCGGCGGCGCTGAACGGCCCCCAGCTCGCGACGAACGCCGCCAGCGGCCGCGCGAGCAGCACGAGCACGAGCGCCAGCACGGTGCCCTCGAGCGCGACGTCGTCGAGCTGGCTGGGGAAGACCAGCAGCCCGAGCACGAGGAACATGCTCAGCTGCGCGATCCAGGCCATCCCCTGGTGGAACGTCGTGACGGTGTGCCGCGCGGGGATCGTCGCGCTGCCGAGCACGAGCCCCGCCAGGTACACCGCGAGGAAGCCCGAGCCGTGCAGCGTGTCGGCGGCGCCGAACGCGAGCGCGGCGGTCGCGATCGAGGCGACCGGGTACAGGCCGGGCGTCGCCAGCTGCACGCGCTTGAACGCGATCACCGCGCCGTTGCCGATCGCGAAGCCGACGACGGTGCCGATCCCGACCTCGCGCGCGAACAGCCACAGCATGTCGGCGAGCCCGTAGCCGGGCTGCTGGATCCAGTCGATGAAGCCGACCACGAGCAGCACCGCGACCGGATCGTTCATGCCGGCCTCGCCCTCGAGCGTGCGCGCGAGGCGGCGCTTGAGCGCCGAGCCGCGCAGCATCGCGAAGATCGCCGCGCCGTCGGTCGAGGAGACGATCGCGCCGAGCAGCAGCCCCTCCAGCAGCGTGAAGTCGAACAGCCAGGTGGCGGCGAGGCCGCAGATCGCGGCGGTGATCAGCGTGCCGAGCAGCGCGAGGCTGACGACCGGCCTCAGCACCGGCCGGATCTCGCCGAAGCCGGCGTTCAGGCCGCCCTCGAACAGGATCAGCGCGAGCGCCACGATCCCGACGTCGCGCGCGAGCTCGTAGTCGTCGAAGCGGACCCAGCCGAGGCCGTCGCTGCCGACCGCCATCCCGACGCCGAGGAACAGCACGAGCGAGGGGAGGCGCAGGCGGCCGGCCAGCAGCGAGGCGGCCAGACCCGCGGTCAGCAGCGCGCCTGCGACGAGGACGAGATGGCCGTCCGCCATGGCGGAACCATGTCAGGCGCGCGCGCGGGATGGCGCGCGGGCGCGACGGCTATGCGCCGGCGGGCGGCTCTGCCGTGCCGTCGAGCGCTTCGAGCACTCTCTCGACGGCGAGCTCGATGTCGAGGCAGCGCAGCTCGACGTCGGGCGCGACGGGCGGCTCATAGGGGTCGTCGACGCCGGTGAAGCCGGTCAGCTCGCCCGCCTTCGCACGCGCGTAGAGCCCCTTCGGATCGCGCTCCTCGCACACTTCGATCGGCGTGTTGACGAACACCTCTATGAAGCGGAGCCCGTCGCGCTCGTGCAGCTCGCGCGCGAACGCGCG